>CEUA01062891.1_pt1 | contig 33956 bp, 36 predicted proteins | sample 361541 | NCBI WGS metagenome assembly CEUA01 (sample SAMEA2623079, study PRJEB7988) | marine metagenome | isolation source: saline water (ENVO:00002010), including
ATAGCGGGTCCAATGATATTGCGGAAGAGCCAGAGATACTTGTTGATGAGAAAGTTGTTCCAGAAGAAGACATAGAATTAGTTGGAGAACCTACAGAATTAGGAAGACCTAGTAAATTAGACGAAACTACGATCAAAAGACTAAATACAGCCTTAAAAATAGGATTATCACAAAAAAAGTCAGCATTATTCTCAGGAATATCAGAAACTACATTTTATAGGTGGCAAAGACGCTATCACAAGATAGATGAGGCTTGTGGGGGAGATCCAGATAACATTAAAAACGCTGAAGATTTGGAGTTATGGGAGTTTTGGCAGTCCTTAAAAAAAGCAAAAGTTGAGGGTGAGATAAATCACTTAGGAGTTATAACAAAAGCAGCAGAAAATGGCGTTTGGCAGGCTTCTGCTTGGTTTATGGAACGATCTAATCCAGAAGAATGGGGTAAAAGAGAGAAAAATAAACTGGAAGATGGAAAAGACGAAGAAGTCATAAAAGTAGAAATAAGATACAGTTCTTAATACATAATTTTAAAATTCACTATAATTACAGTATTCATACTAAATAACCTTTTAGTTTGTTTAACACTGAAAAGTTGATCTGAATCGAGGACCTAGAAAGCCCAGACAGATCAATTAAAGAATTAACCGTGTTGCCAAGACAATGCGGTTTTTTCTTTTTGTGGGACAAAAGCAAAAGCTCCATTGCTGGAGCTTCCACTTAGTATTGACAAACAAAAGGAGCCGTCCTTTGATCTAGAAAGACCGAAGTAGGACTCTTTGTGTATATAAAAAGATTAGCAGTTATTGATTTTAATGCAAACTTCTTGTAAGATGTTAAGTAATGGAAAGATACACTTTTATATTCGATGGTAAGGAAAAGATCAGAGTACCAGGTAAAGGCTTAAAAGAAGCACTTAGAGAATATAAACAGCAAAACCCAAAACAACTTGTTGCTACTGTTGAGTGGGTCAACAAAAATGGATCTGAACAAAAACAAGTTATTCAACTAAGACAACTTAACATCGGTATTGATAGACATGGAAACATAATTAGATAGTGTTATTTTATCATGACGATTGCTTAGAACTAATAAAAACTTTTCCAGACGACCATGTAGATCATGTACTAACAAGTCCGCCATATAATATTGGTAGATCTAAAAATACAAAATCTTTACAAAAAGCAAAATACAGTGGTTTTGAAGATAAAAATAAAAATTACTTTGAATGGTCAGTACAAGTTATAGATGAACTCAGAAGAGTTACAAAAGGAAATGTTTTTTATAACATACAAGCTAACTACTACAACAAAAAAGATGTTTATAAATTAATGGGACACTATCACAAAGATCTAATTCAAAGTTTTATATGGATTAAAGGACACACTGCACCTGCTTCTGAACCTTATGCAATTAGTAACTTCTATGAATACATTTGGGCGTTTTCTAAAAATTCAAGGATTAAAGGAAATGAAAAATATAACAAGAACATAATACAAACTGATTTGGGTGGGCGTCACAAAGGTTTCCATGCAGTTATGCACGATGATGTTGCAGATTTTTTTATTCAGAACTTTACAAAAGAAGGTGAAGTGATACTAGATCCATTTCTAGGATCAGGCACAACAGGTGTTAGCTGCTTAAAAAACAACAGAGATTTTATTGGGATTGAATTAGTAGAAGAATATTATTTCAAAGCACAACAAAGAATAGAGGATAGTTTTTTTAAATGAAGTTAGGTAGTATGTTTTCAGGTATAGGCGGTATTGAGCTGGGTTTGATGAGATCTGGTTTAGTGTCTAAAGTTGCTTGGCAAATTGATACAGATGAATACTGTACAGATGTCTTAAAAAAGCAATTTCCAGACTCGCTAGTTATGAATAAAAAAGTAGAAGATATAAACACTAAATATTTGCCAGAGGTAGATATTATTAGTGCAGGGTTTCCATGTCAGCCAGTTAGCGTTGCTGGAAACCAGAAAGGAATAAAAGATGAAAGATGGCTATGGGATGAAGTTGAAAGATTTATTAATGAGATACGACCACCAATCTTCGTCTTGGAAAATGTCCCAAACATCCTCAGAGCAAGCAACGGAGAAGCCATTAACCGTGTCATCAAAGGTGTGGCCGAAATGCGGTATTATAGATTCGAGTGGCAACTTATATCAGCAAAATTCATTGGAGCAAGGCACAAAAGACAAAGATGGGTGGGAGTTGGAATCGTGGGAGACCCCAAACACTATGGATCACTTAGAACCGAGATCAGGCGAAGCTTTGGAGAATGTGCTGTATCGTGGAGATCCAGAGAGGAAGAGCAAAAGAAAAGGTACTGGCAACTTGAGAGAGAATCCGAAGCTTTGGTTAACACCGACAACAATGGACAAAAAGGACGACTCATTGAAACACGCAACGAAATTAATGCAGGGAAAAACGAGGAGATCAACAGGTCACAGAGTGCAGAGGACATTGTCGGATCAAGTGTGGATGGACATGATAGAGAAAGATCCAACGCTAATGGAATTTTACCAAGATCACGAAATGATAGTGAGACCTCTTCTGCCAGAACAACAGGAATGGGTGGAATATCTGAGAAGTCAGACAACAGCGACAGAGATGCACAAATTAACAGGAATAAAGAAAACGACAGTGGATCACTGGTTCAGGAGGGACGACAAGGGCTTCAGCTATCCGAGTCTAGAAGATTGGAAGATGATGAAACCTCACTTAAAGGAAGTGAAGTTCGACAAAGAAATGACAACAGTGGAAGTGACAGAATGGACAGGGGACAAAGAAATGTGGCCGACACCATCGACACAGGACAACGAACATCTGAATCTGGAGCTGAACGAGAAGGGACGCAGAATAGCCAAGAACGGTGGGGAAGATCGATCCCTGAACCTAGCGGACAAAGTACAAATAAGGGAAACTTTTTCGACACCGAGAGCAAGTCAAGCAACGAAGCCAGTAAACAAGAAAGCTCCATCTGTAGCGAGTGGATCTCACGGATCTACTTTAGAAATGGATGTTGGGGAACGGAATCCAGAGTTAATTGGTCAGAGACTCAATCCCCAATGGGTGAACAGACTTATGGGCTTCCCAGATGGGTGGCTGGATTAGGGATGGCTAATAGCTGGGGTGTTGACGATTCTTGGGAAAATGGGCTATCTAGAGTAAGAATTAGACAAGAAAATGATGTAGATCGATTAAAAGCACTTGGTAATGCAGTTGTACCACAGTTTATGGAACTGGTAGGAAGACTCGTAATTAAGTCAATTATTGAAGATAATTTGGTTTTTAATAGTGAAATTGTTGAAAAAAAATGAAAAAAATTACGAAAATCCAAGTAAAAAAATGTTCAAAATAGCGATACTTGTCGGCAAGAATTTTATAAAAAGCTTAGTTTTATTGACTTTTAGTTTTTTTATGTCACATGTGACATTTGTGACTGTCACGCCCTAGAGTAGAGTAGAGTAGAGAAGAGTAGATAAGAATAGAGTAGAGTAGACTAGAGTAGAGAATTTAAAGGAGAAATATGGATAAATATCTAGTAACAAGAGAATTAACAGAAGATTATATAATACCTGCAAGTAACGAAAAAGAAGCTTTAAAAATATTTAATTTAATAACAAGCCATAAAGATGGATCTATTAGTGATTTAATTTTGCAACATGACATTGATTTGCACACAGATATATTAAAATACAAACCAGTAGTAGAGGATAAAGATGAGTGAACTTAAAGAATACTTAATACAATTTGTAGTTGATGCGACTGATGAAGATGACGCATTTGACAAATTCCAAGATATGATGATGGGTACTACAGATTACATACCACCAAATGTAACACCAGTTCGTAATGAAAGTTATGAAGCTTATACAGGAATAAAACCAGAAGGGACAGAATAGTGAGCGACTTTAATTTCCCACCAGGGACTAAAAGAGCAGATGCTATTGACGAATTAATAACCGATGGTGATCTTAAAGAAATTGTTTTAAAGCAATTTAACTATATGAGGATCAAAGGTATTAATTTAGTTCAAGACGCAGACGATCTTGTGAATTTATATTTAAAGATTTGCAAAGCTTTTGATGAAGAGTAAAATACTCTTGTAGTCATTCTACGGATAGAAAATTTTTCTTTGAAGAGTTTTCGTGTCATAGTTAGAATACTTTTCAAAAGAAAAAGGAATCGATACGGACAGATCGGTTCCTTTTTTAATTACCTTAAATTGCAGATCAATAGTCTACTATGTTTATGTCGGCTACTAAACCGACTTCCTCCCATCATCGGCTGAATCGCAAGGTTCAGCCTATTCTTTTATAATATAGGCAGCAAGTAAATCAAGGCAACCAAAAAGTAAAGTTATTCCTGCTGTTATTGAAGCTCCTTCGTATATAGCAAATCCAAATTCTATAAAGTGAGCTAGCCCCCCAATGCCTAATGAGTAAGAAACATATTTTCTAAGTTTGGGTATTATTTCTTTTTTTCTCAAGTGCCAAATCTTTTCTGATCTTCTTTGCTAAAGCTCTTCTTTGTTTCCTGTTTAGTGTTTTTGCAAATTCCTTTTTTACTGTATAGATTTTTTCCATAAATTTATTTTAGGTGTCATATTGCTACTTTTAAGTTTTGTTTTATGTTATTGTATATACACAATGATTAGACATATTCAACACAATGAGTTCACGGAGGCAGTCTTAAGAGATCTAACAACAATAGTTAAGTTTGAGGCAGATTGGTGTGGTCCATGCAAAGCGATTACGCCATCAATAGAAGAACTTTCAAACGAATGGTCTGAAAAGAAAGTTGAGTTCGTTGCGTTAGATGTAGATAATGCACCTGACATAGCAACACTTTATAATGTTATTTCGGTTCCTACTTTTATTGCTTTTAGAAATGGTCAACCAGTTTCTGAAGTAAGATCTATGGTTAATGAACCTAACATTAGAAGAACTTTCGAAAAACACATTAAGTGAAAGAAAAGCCCTGAAAAAAAAATCAGGGTTTTTTTTTATTTTATACCTCATATAACTTTGACTTCACTAAAGTTGGAATTACCAATTCACGCAAGTGGACTTATAAAAACAATGGAAAGTCCATTGTGTGAAAAGGAAAGGATGACATAATGGCATCTGAAATAAAAAATCCGAGATATAACATCGGAGATTCGGTATACAAATTACCGAAAAGTGAGACGAAGAAAGGTTCACAAACCCTTCTTCAAAAAAACTCACACTGGATCAAGCTCATGGCTGATAAGCTAGGAGAGTGGACCATACTTGAAATATCCTCTGTAAAGGATACAAGCAAGTATAAAAGTAGAGTAGAAACTCTAAACAAGAGACATAGAAATGACAATATGTCGTTTCAGTCAAGGCAACTTGATAACCTCTTGTACTTCTTTGGCAAGATCGAAGAAGCAAAAGCCGATGATGAGGATCTTTTTTGAAGGACACTCATAAGGAGAGAAAGAACTTGGGAAATCCCAAGTTTTTTCTTTTTTGTCACATGTAAATTTTATAATAGTAAAATAACATTATGAAAGATATTGACAAAGATATTGACATAGAAGCACGAAAGTTGGTGTTAAATTTAGATCACTTAATGGCACAAGTTGATTACAAATATAACAGGCACCAGCCTTGTCTTGTTTGTAATGAGAAATATAAACACCATGAAGATGGATTACCTTGTATTTCTGACGATAAAAAGAAAAGTATAGTAAAATTTAATTATGGGAGAAGAGATGGAACTAGCTAAAATTCAACACATTAGTTTAGATTTAAGAGAAGATCTTGAATATGAAGAGTGGGTTGAAATAGGTGAAGCCCTTACTAATCAAGCAAAGCATATTATGTGGTGGCTTGGTGATTGGTGGAACTATGGAGATCGCAAATATGGTGAATTAGCCTCTCAAGCCTTAGATTTTGGAATACCTTATTCAACTTTTAGTAATGCTGCTTATGTTTCTAATAAAATACCTTTAGAAAGAAGAGTTCCAGAACTTTCTTGGACACATCATTTTGAAGTAGCTTATTTGGAAGATGACAAAAGTATAGATAAATTTTTATTAGATGCTGTAAAAAATGAATACTCTGTTAGAGAGTTAAGATCTAATGTTAAAAAATTTAAAATACAAGCTTTAAATGAAGAAAACGAAGATTTTAATATAGTTGAAAAAGCTGGTGTTAATTTAAAAACTTCTAATGTTTGGGCTTTTGGTAAGCCAGACAGCTCCTATGGTTTGGATGTTCCATTTAAAACACCGCCTCAAATGATTGCTAACTTGCTTTATTGGTTTACAGATGGTGGTGAAAAAACAATTTTAGATCTTACTGATAAATACCAAGTAACTTATGATCTTGGAACAAAACTTGGATACAGTGTATCAAGTTACGATCTAAATCCATCAAGAGGAACAAAAAAAGTTATGCCAGCAGATTTTTCTGTAAGCGAACTTCCCAAAGAAATTAAAGAAGCGGATATTGTTATTTTAAATATGTTGGACTTTGTTGACGATCCAGACGATCTAGATCCGCCTGCTTTCCAAAGACAAATGATTATAGACTTAGGTGTAACAATGAAAAAAGGATCTAAATTATTTTTAATTAGTAAAGATTTTGAAGATATGAAATTAGAAAATTTATTTTCATTAATTTATGATGAAGAAGATTTTGCACTTAATGAATTTATATCAATTTCCAATAAACATCACTACACAAGAGATGATGAAGCTTTAGCAATAAAAGAAAAAATATTGTTAGATAAGCTCGCATATATATTAGTCCTCGAAAACCAAGCAGAATAGCTCTTTTTTTTGCTACAATAAATTGATGGCAAAAATAATAGAAACAAAATTTCCTGATCTTCATGAAGCACAACTAAAAGTTGCACAATCTGATGCTAGGTGGAAGATATTATGTGCTGGTAGGCGATTTGGTAAAACACGATTAGGTGTACAAATGTGTTTAGAAACTGCTTTAGCTGGTAAAAGAGCTTGGTGGGTAGCACCGACTTATACAATAGCAAGAGTTGGTTGGCGTGATATTCAAGAAGCAGCAAGATCTTTCCCACCTGAGTATGAACCAACAATATCTCTTGTGAATATGGAAGTTACATTTCCCTGGTGTGGCGGATCAATAGCAGTTAGATCAGCAGATAGCCCACATAGATTAAGGGGTGAGGGTCTTGATTTTTTAGTTATGGATGAAGCTGCTTTTACTAAACCTGATGTTTGGCATCAAGTATTAAGACCGACACTTACTGAAAGAAAAGGTGGAGCTTTGTTTATATCAACACCTATGGGCATGAATAATTGGTTTTATGAATTGTGGGAATTTGCAGACGACAAAGAAGATTGGGAAAAATTCCAATTTGCTACATACGATAACCCAGCTATTGATAAAGACGAGGTACAACAAGCAAAAGGTGAAGTTGGATCTATTGTTTTTGCGCAAGAATATTTGGCAGAATTTGTAGAAGCTGGTCAAGGTATGTTACAGCCAGACTGGTTAAGGTATTTTAAAGAAAAAGGTGGTGTATTTTTTGCACAAGGTGAAAATGTTAGTTTGCGTGATTGTTCTAGATTTTGCACTGTAGACCTTGCTACCTCAATTCAAGAAGGAGCTGACTATACTGTTATAGCAAGTTTTGCAATAACACCTAAGGGTAAGGTTTTGGTGCTAGATGTAGTTCGTGAACGCATGGAAGCTCCTGACATTATCCCTAGAATAAGACAAAAAATGGCTCAATATGATTTACAATGGGTTGGTATGGAAAGAGCTGGATTTCAGCTTGCTCTTATACAATTTGCTAAAAGAGATGGTTTACCAGTGAAAGAACTTAAAGCTGATAAAGATAAAGTTTCTAGAGCTATGCCACTCGCTGCTCGTATGGAAGCAGGAGATATATTCTTAAGGCAAGGCGCACCTTGGCTAGTAGAAGTTGAAAGGGAACTTATGAGTTTTCCTGTTGGTCAACATGACGACATAGTAGACGCACTAGGTTATGGAGTATTAAGCGCACAAGCTAAAAGAGAATGGATGGCTTACTAAATGGCAGAAAAAAAATCTAGATTTCGTAGGGCTGTAGATTATTTAAATCAACCTACAACAAGACAGCAACAAAAAATCAGTAGATATAATCAAAGTACATCTTTAGATCGTGCTGTTTATGGTTACAATACTGAATCAGGGTATTTCCCATCTTCTATGTTAGACGATGTTGGAGATGGATCTAATAACTCAGCTGTAGTCGCTTGTTTAAATGTTTTAGCTACTTCTTTTGCTGAGCCAAAAATTAAAGTTTGTTTCGAATCAATGGATGGCGATGAAGAAATTTCAAAAAATCACCCAGTTTCAAAACTACTAGATAGACCTAACCCATTTACTTCAGGAAACCTTTTAGCTCACTATATAGTTACAGCTTTATCTGCACATGGCGATGCTTTTTTGTATAAAAACCGAAATTCAGATGGAAATGTGGTAGAGCTAGTTCCTTTAATGCCAGATATGGTAGAACCAAAAGGAAACGAAAATCAATTAATTACAGAATTTAAATACAGTCCCTATGGCGGACTTGGGTCTAACAGTATAACACTAAAGGTCGAAGATGTAGTGCATATCCGACAAGGAATAGATCCTAATAACCATAGGCGTGGTTTTGCTCCTCTAAAATCAGTACTAAGAGAAATCTTAGGTGATGAGGCAGCAGGACAGTATGCAGCAGCACTATTACATAACATGGCTGTACCAGGTGTTATCCTCTCGCCAAAAGATGATCAAATGGGCGGTCCTTCTAAAGAGGAAGCTGAAGCTATCTCTGCTATGTATAAGCAGAAGTTTGGCGGTAAAAATCGTGGTGCTCCTATGATCTTGTCTGGAGCCATGAATGTTGAAGTAGTGTCTTTTTCACCTGATCAAATGAATCTTAGTGAATTAAGAAAAATTCCTGAAGAAAGAGTATCAGCAGTTTTAGGTGTTCCAGCAATACTGGCTGGTCTAGGAGCTGGTCTTGACGCTGCTACTTATAACAACACTAGAGAGTTAAGAGAATTTTTTACAGAACAAAAACTAGTTCCTTTATGGAAAGCAGTTGCTTCAGAATTAACACATCAGTTACTAAGAGTTGATTATGACGATGATGAAAATTATGTTAAATATAATTTAGAAGATGTAAGAGCATTATCAACAGACAAAGATGATATATATAAAAGAATGAACACAGCAGTTGCAGGCGGTTGGATCACAATCGGTGAAGCTAGAAAACAAGCAGGTTTAAAAACAGATGAAACACACGATATTTACTTAAGACCATTAAATATGGTTGAACGCCCAGTCGATGGTACCAGCGCACCAGAAACAGAAGAAACAAATGAAGAAGTTGAAGATTTGAAAAAAATGATTTCAGATCTACAAATAAAAGTATTGACATCGACTTCTTTGGCAGCAGACGCAATAAGGTCAAACTTAGTTAAGCCAACCCCAACAGAATTAAACGAAGAAAAATATGTTGCAGAAATGCCAAATGGTTCTTGGTGCATACTTGATCATGAAACTAACGATGTTATTAAATGTTATGAAACAGAAGAAGCTGCTAGAAATGCTTTATCTAATATGAAAAAATCAATAGATGAAGATATAGAAGAAAAACTTAGCGCAAAAGTAACTAAAGCATTAAAGAAAAAAGTTGATGATCATAACTCAAGTGATCCTAAATATAGAGCAACACTAAGGATGTTATCTGCTGTATTTAGGAGAGGTGTTGGAGCTTACAACACAAACCCAGGATCAGTAAGACCAAGTGTTACTTCTAGTGATCAATGGGCATTTGCAAGAGTCAACGCTTTTCTAAAAGGCTTAAAAGGTAAATTCCCAAGTAAACCATTTGATAGAGATTTGTTACCTAGTGGTCATCCTTTAAGTAGTAAAAAATCTTTAGAAGATGAGTTAGAAGAAAAGAAAACTAATTTTCCTAAATCAGGTGACGATATGGAAATAAGTATCACTAATTCTAATTTTAAACAATTTCCTGATTACAACTATGTAAAAGATCTGAAAGAAAACTGGCCTGAAATATGGAGAAGAGCTGGTACAGGTGGTAATCCACCAACTTCTTTTACTGGTAACGATGCTTTTAATAGGTGGACTAAATATAGATCTGGTGATAGATCTGAGTCTGTTTTAAATTGGGTCAAAAGAAGAGAAAGTTTTATGAGTCGTCATAAAGGTGACAATAGATTAAATGGTGCAATAGCTGTTATGAAATGGGGCGGTGTAGCAAACATTGGAGTATCTAAAATGAAAAAACTTGTAAATGAATATAAAAAAACTATTAGAGAAAGAAGAAAAATCTCTGAAGCTATACTTTTAGATACTGAAAGAGTTTCAGTAGAAGAAGCAATAGGTTTAAAGGATGCAATAAAAGAGGCATTAAAAAATCAAAATACTATTGATGAGTTAAAAGTTTCATTAGAAGAAGCACATTCACAAATGAATGAGCACGATCCTGTAGCAGAAACGCCACAAGTAGAGGTTTTACTCAAATCTAACGAAGAAGAGTAAATTACACTCTAAAATAATGTTTGTCAGGGACATAATCAATACCCCTATCCTGTAACTTCTGAATTAATTGTATCTTTTGTGGTTCGTCTAAGTGTATTAACCAATCATTAATTATAGAGTCACGGATAGGTTCTGATCCAGCTTTGCTTAAATTGTCCATAAACGCTTTAAACTCTTTGGATGTCTTTTCTATCCCATTAGTTCTTTTTTCAACCATTTTAATAAATAATCTCTTTCTTCAGCTCCACCGCTAAATTTTTTAGCAGGAAAAGTTTCCGATATAACTAGTTTATTCTTTTCTATTTTTACTGGATAAGATTTACTAAAAATTTCTACTGTACCTGTTTTGTCAGAGTAAACCTCAAGAGGAAAACTCCCAGATCCAATATGCAAAGTCGAAATTATCAATACTTCTTTTTCCATGAAAATAGTATACCACAGATATGCAAAAATGTTTTTATTATTGGCAACGATAAATACGCTAAGTTTTAAAAAAGTCAGTTACTATTAGCGAGGTATTCAGAATGGATCTGAGTACCGAAAGCGCACCGAATTGAATATTAATATACGAGGAGTAGGTTGCGCTATATGTCTGAAGAAAAAGAAGTCAAAGAAATCGAGTTTGAACTCAAAGGCGATGGGAAAACTAAAGGTCAAGTTGAAGCAGTATTTTCAGTTTTCAACGATATTGACAGCGATGGTGATGTTGTATTACCAAAAGCAATAAAATCAGGTTTTAAATCAGGATCAGTTCCAATGGTTTGGTCTCATAAATGGGATATGCCGATTGGTAAAGGATCTATTAAACAAGATAAATCAAAAGCTACATTTGTAGGTGAGTTCTTTATGGACACTGAGTCTGGTAAAGAAGCATATAACTTAGTTAAGAATATGGGAGATCTACAACAATGGTCTTTTGGTTTTAAAGTTAATGACTCAGAATATGGCAAATTTAAAAAAGATGGCAGTGATGATGATCTAGATGTCAGGTATTTAAAAGACTTATCAGTATATGAAGTTAGCCCAGTACTTGTTGGTGCTAATCAAGATACTTTTACAATGGCAATTAAAAGCGATAAAGAAACAGAAGCAAAAATTGTAGAATCTATAACTGTCTCTCATGGTGAAGAAAAAGGCGTGCTTACAAGTGATTCTTTCCAAAAAGAAGAGCCAGTAGACGATCACGATACAGAGTTTGAAGAAGAAAAAGCTGCGCCTAAAGATGACAGATTTGAATCACCTGCGCAAGCAGAAGAAAGAGCTAAACAACTAGGTTGTCAAGGTTTTCACATGCACGAATCAAATGGTGAAAAATACTATATGCCATGTTTAACGCATGAAGATTATGAATCAAGAATGAAAAAATACGATAGTTCAATAGAGTACTTAAACACTATTGCTAATGGTATGAAAGAAGTTTTAAAATCTATTCCTACTGATGATGTATCTATAGAAGCATTAAAAGAAATCACAGAAAAGATTACAGATCTTACAAGTGTAAAGGATAGTGAAGTTTCAGAAAAGCCAGCCAGCGTGCAAGGCAAACGCTTTTCTGATGAGGTAAAAGATGTGCTTGCAGCATTAAATAACCTCGTTGCCAGAGTTCAATCTATAGGAGAACTCAGGAAAAAGAATGGAAGGAAGTTGGGAGCGTCAGCAACAGAAGCTCTCAGAGCAGTTCAAGAAAGTGTCTCAGATGCTTTTGATGAACTAGATAAATTCGTAGATGAATTTGGATCGGAGGGTACATTGGAAACAGATGTGCAAGTAGTAGAAGAAGCAGTAGAAGAAGTAGTAGAAGCAGAAGCTGAAGCAGAAGAAACTTTAGAAACAGAAGTTGAAGAAGCAGTTGCAGAAAACCCTGTTGAGGAAACTCAAGGTAGTACCGTTGAAGCAACTACAGAATCAGAAGAAGTAGAAGAAGTAGAAGATGATCAAGCTTTAGCTGAAACCACTGAAGAAGAAGCTTCAGAAATTACAGAAACAGAAGTTGATAGTGAGTTGGATAGTCTTTGGCTGGAAAGTCAACAGACTTTAACTGAAGCTATTTTAACCGACATAGAAATACAAGAAGAAAACGAGAATATTTAGGAGAAACGAATGGAAGTAAATAAAGTTCGTAAGCAAATAGTTGAAAAGTCCGAAGAACTCAAAGGTCTGTTTTCAGACATTGAGAATCAAGAAGGACCATCTACTCCAGAGCAAAAGAATGCTGTCATTGAAAGAAATGAAGAGCTTTCTTCTTTAAGAGATGATCTTAAAGTAGCTGAAGCAAAGTCTAAGTTAGACGCTTCAGGCGGAGCAGTTGCAAGTATCCCTACCCCATCAGAAGAAGCAAAGCCTTCATCTTTTGGTGCAGAAGTACTAAAATCAGCAGCTTATAAAGCTTACACAGAGAATGGTGCCAAGAACATTCAAAGCACTATTCCTTTTGAAATGAAGACAAACTTAACTACAACAGGATATCCACCAGAGAGCTTAAGAACTCCTGGTATCTTAGAGACAGCTTTAAGAGATCCTAATGCAGTTATCAATTTGTTTGATCAGATTCAAACTGATCAAAACGCTTTCGTGTATCTTGAGGAAACTACTTTCACTAACAACGCAGCTGAAGCCGCAGAGGCAGCAGCAGTTGGTGAAGCAGCTCTCGCTTTCACCGAAAGAACAGCTACAATCTCTAAACTTGGTGTAAACATACCAGTTACAGATGAATTAATGGCTGATGTTTCAGGTCTTGAAGGATATTTGAACTCAAGACTACAAACAATGATAAGATTAAGACTAGATAGTCAATTGATCTCAGGTAATGGTACATCACCTAACCTTGAAGGTATTTTAGACGCTGGTAAGTCAAGTGTTGGATCTAGCGATTACAACTCTTACAGTGGAAACTTAGGAAGAATTGGAGCACTTTACAGTGCTATCACTGATATCCGAGTTAACGCTTTCACAGAGCCAGATGCAATTGTTATGCACCCAAATGATTGGGCGCAAATTGTTACACTAGTCGATGAAGACTTCGCTGGTACATCATCAGCAGGTTATGCAGCTAAACAACCTGTATTCACCCAAGCTGGTGGATATGGTGGCGGAGTTGCAAATCAACTTTGGGGATTAAATGTTGTACCTACAACAGCTTGTCCTGCAAATACAATCATTGTTGGTAAATTCGGTGGTGGTGAAGCAGCACATATTGTCATGAGACAAGGAATGGACATCGCAGTTAGTGATAGTCACGGTGAGAACTTTACAAAGAACATCATGGTGATCAGAGCTACTATGAGAGTCGGTTTCCCTGTTTACAGGCAAGCAGCTTTCCATAAGGTCACAAACACATAATTGTGAATTTTGTAGTGGGGGTGTTAAAACCCCCATTACATTTTTTTTAAGATGGGAATAAACCAAAAACAAGAAAAAAATAAGTTAGGATAGTACATTATGGCAGAAGAAAAATTTATAAAACCAGAAAAGTCTATTTGGAAACTACAAGACGGAACCATTTGGGAAGGTCCTGCATCTGAGTTACCAAGAGCTAATGCTGATTTGATTGCAAAAGCAGGCTGGGAATATCCAGAATCCTTTTTGAAAGAACAGGGTTGGGGTAAGAAAGCTCCTGCAAAAAAAGCAGCACCAAAGAAAAAAGTAGAAACCAAAGCAGTAAAACCATCTGAAAATAAATAAGGAGTTCTAATGGCTCTTTGTTCTTATTCAGATGTCGAAGCTATTGTTGGTATCGATTTTAGTTCTACAGTTCAAACATCAATAACAAATAATTTCATACCTTATTCAGATAAGATAATTAAAACTTATATTGGTTATGAAATCGAACAAACTAATCACACAGAAACTATATTTGGCAATAATATGCGTGAATTGTCATTAAAACATTTACCAGTAAATTCAATTACATCAATTACTGAAGATGGCACTACATTAACAGAAGGCAATGAAGAAGATTTCGTAGTACATCCAAATGGAAGACTTGAAAGAGTACTAGGTCGATGGTCAGGATCTAAACCTAGAAATGTAGTCATAGTTTACAACGCAGGTTATGGAACAATTCCTGAAGACATAAGGTTTACAAGTGCAAGAGTTTCTGCCAGAATGGTGTTATCAGCTTTAAATATGGGTAGCCAAGCTAAAGCAGGTGCGGTAGATACTCATTTAGCTGATTCAACAAATGGGGCAGACATGGCAGTAGTGCTGGAAGAAAGAATAGGCGACTTAACAGTTAAGTTTGCTGATCCTCTAGCTTATTTTGATGGCGATCTATTAAAGTCATCAGATAAAATGTTGTTATCACCTTATAAGAAACAGGTTCTGGTTTAATGGATTTGGTTACATACACTTACCTTATCGGTTTCTTAAATTACCACGGTCTAATATCCACTCATCTAAACGAATATGCGAGAAGTCGTGTTATTCAGGAAGAGATTTTTGCTAAGAAATTTAGTGAAATAATAGCAGGTGAGGAATGGAATATAAGGAAGAATCTCTAAATAATCTACTTAGACTACAAGAACTATGGTGGCAAGTTGATGCTAGCTGTAAAGATGAAGATCCAGATTTATTCTTTCCTAATCGTGGAGCTTCTACAAGAAAAGCAAAACAAATATGCTCAAGTTGTCCAGTACAAGAGTATTGTTTAGAGTATGCAATAGTCAACGCTGAAAAATTTGGTATTTGGGGTGGGCTATCTGAAAGAGAAAGAAGAAAATTAAGAAAAGAACGAGGACTTACAAGAAAGAGGAGCAGTGCCTAGTAGAAAAATACCATCAGTAGAACAAGCGTTCGAGCTTTTTAGTGAAGATCCTTGGCGACCATTATCTGAGTGGGCTGAAGAATGGGACTGTTCACACGAAAGAGTTAGACAATTAAGGGAACAAGCTGGTTTTGATCCAATTTCTAGTATTGATCGTGAAACTGCACAAACTGTAATAGATCGTGTTCGCAATGGTGAATATTCTTTAACTGTTAGAGAACTATATGAAGATCTCCCAATAGGTTTAGAAAAATTTTTAACATGGATGAAAGAAGATCCTGCTATTTATTTAGGTGTTTTAGAAGCTCAACAGTGGGTAGAAAAACAATCATGGAATCCAGATAAAAAACAATGCAAAAAATGTGGTGAAGTTTTGAAACCAACATCTTTTGGCAAAACACAAAAATATAAAGATGGTCTACAAAAAATTTGTAATCTATGTCTTAAAAATCCATCAGAAAAACTAGCAAGTATTAAAGAAAAACAAGAAAGAATCAAAGCTCTTAAGGATAAGTTAGATAACTGAACTGAGGAAATTATCTAGTAAAGTATAAAGTATGTCGTATGATTACCAAACATATTTAAAAGAAGATATTAGCGTTCAAACTATGTCAACTGCAAGTGTTGATGATCGTGGTTTATACGATTCAAACTGGAGTACTGCTTCTACTGTAAAAGGTAGATTAGTTTCTAGAGAATCAGCAGAAACAGATGGTGAAACAAATTTAGATGTAGGACAGTTTTATTTATATTTACCTGGTACTACAACTATAAAAACATCTGATAGGGTTGCTAAAGGTTCAGATTATTACGACATTGAGGGTATTGAAGAAATTAAAGATAGATTTGGTTCTACACCAATTAAAAGGTTAACGCTTAGAAAGAGTTTTTAATGGCACAAAGAAATAGATTTAGAACAATAATGTATTCATCTTCTGCTAGAACATTTGCAACTGGTGACTTAATTGCTTTAAATATTATGAAAAGTCCATTGCAAGCTTTTCGTTCCCCAGCATTAGGTGTTGCTAAACTTATGGGTGACCTTCAATCAATTAGACCAGGTGGACAAGGACTAAATATGCGTGTACAAAGAAGAGTCAGTGGTAGAGTCGCTGGTCGTCTTGGACATATTCTAATACCTCAAGGCATGGGTTTTGCTTCTCGTTTAATGAATAAATATTATGGTAAATATTTAACTAAAAGTTTAAATAATTTTTTTAACGAAAAAGTCCAATACAGCGTAAAGCTTGATGGTAGTAAAATGACCGAAACAACAGTAAAAAGTTTAAGTAAAAATTTAAGAAAAACAACAGGTGGACAATTAAAAAAAGCTTCTGGGGATTTAAAAAGCATGGGTGTAAATATTGAGCATTTTAATCCAGCAGCAGTATTAAGAAAAATACAGTTACAAATGCTTGGTTCTACAGGTTCTGGTGGTGCAGCGCCAATACAATCAGGGCGTTTAGTTTCATCTATCAACTTGAGAGGATTTAAAAGATCATCAGAAGCTCTTATAGAAGGTTATTTAACTATAGGTGGATCTGGATCTTCACCAATAGGTGGACCAGCTGATGATGCACCTTATTGGTGGAAAACAGTTTATGGCGGTTGGTATGATTTCTCAGGTCCTGAAAGATTTATTCCAGCAAAAAATCCAAGTTGGTTTGGAAAATCAGTTTCATACGGTGTTAAACGATCACTTCCTAAAGGTTCAAGTTACGAAGTTGATAATGGAGCAAAAGTTACACAGCAAAATACTAGCGGTGATCTATTGTATCTTTTACATCAACCACCTCGTCCTACAGGACCAGATAGATGGGATGGCGAGTTAGGTATTAATAATACATATCCACCAAAGGATGACACATGAACATAAGCAGTGCTTCAAATTTACCACCTGATCCAGAGATAACAGCTAGAGCTTGGTGTCTTGAAAAAACAGCTATAACAGATATAGTAAGTACAAGAGTAGCCACAAGATTGCCTCAAAATCCGACATTACCATTTTTAGTTATAACAAATGGTGGTGGCAGTTTAATAAGTGATACTTCACAAGCAGCAATTAATGGTACTTCTATTATATTTAATTGTTATGCAGGTAGATGGGGCGGATCTGGAACTAAGGGTGAACCTGATTACACTACAGCTAGCAATTTGGCACAAGCAGTATATAAAGAATGTTTTATTGAATCTAATAATCAAGTAACAACAGCTTCTGGTGTAAAAGCTTTAATTTATGGCTTTACTATACAATCTACACCAACTAGGGTTGAAGAATCTGAACTACTAATAGCTAATTTTGAATTAGTTGCTTTTATGACATACAGGGCTAGCGCATAGTTCCTGAATAACACTAATTTGCAAAATAATCCTCTAATATTACCTCAGAGGTAATTTATGAAAGTAAAAATAAAAGTTAACCCAGCATATCCAGCTGACGCAGTCGGTGACGAATTGCTTGGGGTAACATTTACCAAAAATGAATGGACGGAAGTTAATGGGACTGACTGGAAAAGACTCAAAGAATCAACTGGTCGTATGTGGAACGGTGAGTACTCTATACCAATGCTTATCGAAGAAGGATCAGATGGTGAGATTAAACCAGTCATTCAGACTTCTATAGATGAAGACAATTCACCTGTAGATAGCGATGAGGAAGCTGACAACTCTTCTGAAGAATGGTATGGAACTGAAGAAGAATAGGCTGATCAAAAAGATTAGTTGTACAACTAATTAATAAGTTAGGAGAAATATATGCCATTAACATATAATACATCAGGTACAGTGTCAGATGTACTCATAGGAACAGGCGTTCTTTATGTAGCATCAAAAAATACTGCATTCCCTGGTGATTCAGGTGGAGGGGCTTGGGATGCCAACCCTTCTGGATGGGCAGATGTAGGTTTCTCAGAAGACGGCTGGACTCTAGAATATGATAAAACTTTCGAAGATATCATGGTTGCAGAAGAAATTGATCCAATTAAATCAGTTAAATCTGCTCAAGAGATCAGGCTTACTGGTACTCTTGCACAAGCAAGTTTATCTAATATTAAAGAAGCATTTGGCGGTGGTACCATCACAGAAGATGATACTACTAACTTTGCTAGTGGATACGATACATTAGTACCACCAGCTACAGATGGCTTCGTAGAGAAATCACTTTTGTTAGTGACTGAAGGACCAAGCGGTGTTATCAGACACTTACAAATTCCAAGAGCTATTAATGTTGGAGCTTTTACAATGGCAAATCAGAAAGCGCCTCAAAAGGTGCTTCTTGCTACTGAATTTAAGATCCTTATACCAGACGCAGCTTCTCGCTCAGTGGGAACTACAGATGGTAAAGAAAACATTTTTAGAATTGTTGAAAATACAAATGCAACAACTGAAGGAAGTGTAAACTAAATTAACTCATAACGATTGGAGGAATAATGAGTAAACGATTTAAAGATTTTGACGCTGCACAGGACGCAAAAAATCCTGAGCCGATCAAGATAAAAGTGAACGAAACTGAATATGAGTTTCCACCATTTTTGTCAGCGTCAGTTGTTTTAGAACAACTAACATGGATCGGTGAGGACGGTGCTGTTGCAGCTTCAAATCTTCCAAGATGGTTTGTAACTGTTTTCGGAAAAGAAAACTATACAAAAATTTCACAAGATGTCGATTTTCAAAAACTACAAGAAATATCACAATGGTTAATGGAACAATATGGACTAACCGATACAAACCAAGAACTAGCAGGTGGGGTTGAGGACGAGGGTGATACCCCAAAATAACTTTTAAGGTCACCGACATAGTTGATAGGTGGTCTTATGTAGAGTCCGACTTCAACAAAATATATTCAATCCTTGAGCCACTAGAACTTGAATGGCGCAAATTTTACAGATTACTTAGTACAATGCCTATAGAGAGTTCTTTGTTCTTCGCTCCATATTCCAATGAGTATGCAGAGCAACAGGATAATCAATCTGATGATCACAATTGGTACAAAGAAGAACTTGATAAAAAAATGGGTAGATCTCCTAAAGCGAGATCTGTTACAACCATAGACGAAATGATCCAAGATCAAGATCGACATGGTATAGGCAAGGAGAATATTTAAAAATGGCTTTCAAACCACTTCAAGGTGTAGTCAAGTTAATGATTGGGACTACAGTCGATGTAAAAGAATTAAAGCAAGATGTTGACAACAATGTAAAGGGTGCAGCCCAACAAATGAAAAAGCTGCATGGTGTTGCAGCTAGCGTAACAGGTGCTTCTTTAGTCGGTATCGGTGCAATCTCAGTTGGTTTATTTAAAGCAGCACAAACAGCAATAGCTTTTGAAGAAACATTTGCTGGTATCAAGAAAACTGTAGAAGCTTCAACAAATCAGTTTGATGATCTTAAGCAAAAAATTATAGAATTAAGTACAGTTATTCCAGTTAGCACAGACGAATTAAACAGAATAGGTGAGCTAGGTGGTCAATTAGGAATTGCTGTAGAAAACTTACCTGCATTTATACAAACTGTTTCTACACTCGCAACAACTACTAACCTTACTGTCGACAATGCTTCATTAGGTCTTGCTAGATTAGATGCTATTGCACAAACAGGTGGAGAAACATTTGAACAAATGTCTTCAGTCATTGTTGAATTAGGTAACAACTTTGCTGCAACTGAATCAGAAATTATGACTACAGTTCTTCGTATAGCTCAGGCTGCTGCACAAGTGGGTGCTACAACTGAAGACGCACTTGCTTTCGCCACTGCGTTACAAGCAATAGGTGTTCCAGCACAAGCTGGTGGTACAGCAGTAGCTCGTGTTTTCCAAGCTATCAATGAAGCAGTTATTACTGGTGGTGAAGAATTAGAAAAATTCAGTATGATTGCAGAAGCTTCAGGAAAGGTAACAGCTGATAGTTTTGCTGAAGCTTTTGGTGATGACGCAGCTATGGCAACAGTAGCTTTTATAGAAGGATTGAATAATCTTAATAAAGAGGGAGTTAACATTATTCAATTTTTAGATGATCTAGATCTAAAACAAAGAAGAACAATGTTAGCAATACTAGGTTTAGCAGAAGCTGAAGGTGTATTAGCAGACGCAGTTAAAACAGCAAGAGACGCTTATGAAGATAATAATGCTGCACTAGAAGAAGCTGTAAAAAGATATCAAACTACAGCTTCTCAAATTGAAATTACTAAAAATGTTTTTAGAGAATTAGGTATTCAAGTTGGTGATCAAGTTAAACCAGCTTTTAAAGGTTTCTTAGATATAGTCCAAGAAACAATTATAGGTTTAACTGAAAGTGAAAAAGCTATGGCAATAATGAAAGTCACAGCAGCTATTTTAACAGCGGCAATTATAACTGTTACAGCTGCAGTTGGTGGATTTACAACAGCTCTTACTTTTTTAAATGCTCACCCAATTTTTGCAACGATAAGTGCAGCTATTGTTTTGTTTACAGGTATAGCGGCAGCCGTTGCTAATGCTACAGGTGAATTTGAACAATTAATAAGAGGTTTGAATACATTTTCTCAAGACGGTGTAGTAACAGAAGAAACTATAAGAGCATTATTAGGAACAACACAAGAATTTGATGAAGTATTAAGTAGTTTTAGTGACGATAAAAGGTTTGATATAGAACAAAGTATTATTGCAGCAACTGTTGGAACTGAAGGAGAAAGAGCAAAAGCACTTGAAGATCTTGAAAAATTAGTAGATGCTGAAAAACAATTACTTGGTGATGGAGCAACACCATATTCACACGATTACAACCCACAAAACATGCAAAGACTTAAAGAGCTTAACGAACTAGAAAATATTATTACAGACATTAACAAAGCTTTAGCAGAAAAAGAAAAACGAGATAATCAAGAATTAAGAGATAACGCAAGGATAGCACTAGGAATTAAAGAATTAGCAGAGTATGGTACTGGCCTTAGAGAAATGCAAGAAACTCAAATAAAAGGATACATTGAAGGTGCAGATGCTATAGAAGCATATAACAAAGAACAAATGGAATTAAGAGATGAAATGCTTGGTCTTGAAACTCTTTTTGACAAAATAAACGATGCAGTTAAAGATAGTACAGATACTTTTGTTGCTAGTTTTCAAGCATTGCCTGATGCTGTAATTATGTCAGCTGATGAAATGGTAGAAAATTTTAGGACAAGATTTTTACTTGCACAAATATTTGAAGAACAGATTGCTGAATTAAAAAGGCGTGGTTTAGATGATGTAGCAATGATGTTTGCACAATTGGGTCCTGAATCCGCACCAAACTTAGCTAATTTACTTACTAGTCCTGAAGCTCTTGCTGAATTAGAAGCTGGTTTAGAAACACAGGGAATAACAGCTATAGAAGAATTAAAAGAAAATGCTGACAAGATAGCAGATGCTGTTGGTCCTTCTTTTGTAGAAAGAGGTAAAGAATCTGGTATTAATTACATGGATGGCTTAGTTTCTGGATTTAAATCAGGCGCACCAAAAGCTGAAGGTGAGTTAGAGAAAAAATTAGAAGGTATAGCTAATATAGCAGAAATAATATTTGATACTGGATCACCATCTAAGAGAATGAAGAAACTTGGTAACTTCATAATGCTTGGTTTTGTTAAAGGTATACAACAAGGTTATCCAACACTTCAAAGAGAATTTGAAGATAAAATGATTGATTTGGTAGATATGATTGAAACAAGTGTAAATCAAGCTGTTAGTGCTGTATCAGGAGCTTTTGGTGATCAGTTCGGTTTATTCTCAGGTGCTAATAGTTTAACTAAAGCTAATAGAGATTTAAACAAATTACTAGAAGAACAAAACAGACTACTTAAAGGTAATACAGCTCAACAATTAAAAGCTATAGCTGAAGCAGAAGATAAAGTAGAATTTTTAAAACTTGCTTATGCAGAAGGTACAGCTCCTTTATATGAATTACAAATTGCTGAAGAGGAATTAGCTAACGCTAGATCAGCTAATGCTAACAAGTTATTAGATATTGAAGCGCAAATAGAAAGCGCACAAATGAGAATTGGTCAATCTCAATTTGCGTTAGGGAAAGATGCTTTTGGATTACTACAAGCTGGTCCTGAAGCTGTAGAGCAATTTAAAACGCTTGCTAAAGTATTAGGAATTGATGAAGATCTTGTTACTAAAATTACAAGTAAAACCGATCTTTTAGCTCAAACATTAGGTGTTGATTTTGGAAATGCAATAGACACAATAGCTGAAGAATATTTTGACTTTAACTTAAAAGTAGAACAAGAAAAAATAACTTTAAATCTTGATACTGATTCTGCAACTATGACATTGACACAATGGTTAGAGTGGTATACAGGTCAAATAGCTGGTGCAAATCAACAAAAAATTGAACCTGGTATGTCTCTCACCGAAGGTGGACCACCAGTACATGCAGGTGGCGGAAGAATACCAATGTATGCTAAAGGTGGAACTCTTGGTGCTGGTTATGGAATTGTTGGGGAATATGGACCTGAACTTATCAGAGCAATCCCAGGTGGCGGTGTAGATATAACACCAATGGGTAACTTTGGATCTAGTAATATAACTGTACAAAATCTAAATGTAAATGTTACTGGTGTACCATCTGATCCTATGCAAGCCAGAAAAGCTGCAAAGGCAATTAGAAAAGAACTTTCAAAATTAGATAAAGAAGGTTTGATTGGTACAGGTATTAGAGGTCGATAATGTATGAAGAAATGGCAAAAAATATACAAAAAATTAATGAAGATCTTGGAGAAGATGAAATTTACGAATTGGAGTAAAAATGGATAAAAAATATAAAAAGCCTAAAAAGCGTAGTTATAGCAGAAGAAAGCCTAAAAGAGGCAAGTAAATGCTTAGTAATAAAGCAGATGAAAATATGGTTCCATGCCAAGACTACAAATGTAGTGATTATTTTTATCAGCTGAAGGATAATAAATATAGATATTGTCCTAGATGTAGAAGAAAGGATATGTGTTAATGGCTAACACTATAAAGATTGGAAGATTAACATTTACTTCACCAGCTAATTTAACTGAAGATAGATCTGGCTCTGAACACACTATAAGCATTGTCGGAAAACTTGCACCAGATACATTAAATGAAGCTAAATACATAAGAGATGAATTGTTAGCTTGTGCTAATGGTTATTATGTTGTTCCATTTATTTGGCAAGGTGATACATCAATGACTGGATATGTAAGAGTAATGGGTTCTTCTGTCAATACATCTAGAGTAATGATTGGTGGGTATGAGTATTCAATAACTTTACAGTATTTAGGAAATATGGGAGAAGTTGAATTTGAGAGTCAAATGTCTGGTGGTTTAATCACAAATGATCACAGTATTACTTCTACAACTAGTCAGTTTTACGCAGGACCAGTTGATTCTTACTCTCATGAGCATGGATCTACCCCTGGCACTTTTGCAAGAACAGGTGAAGATGGAATTATATATTTAAGATACGGATCTTCAATGAAAGATTACAATGCAAAATTTTTATGTGATCCTGCTGATTTTTATAAAAATGCTTGCGAAGTTTATACAGATGGCACAGACGATACAAGCAGACTAAGATGTGGTCTTCAATCATCAAATCAATCTGCTTCTTCAACAAAAATTCAAAATGGTTTAGTACAAATGACTTTTGATAACAATACTGCTCAATCTAGGTTTGTAATAAAAGCCTACGATGGAACAGGTTATTTATCTTCAACAACATTTGCAGTTTCAAGAGGTGCTAGTGCAGTTGAATGGCAGGGGTGGAGATCAATACAAATATTAAAAAATGATCCTGAAATATGCACTGTAAGACTAGGAAGTTATTATGAAGCTACAACAAAAGACAAGAGGCTGACTTTTGATGTATCTTTAAGAAGAGGTGCTAGGCATTTTTCAATAGTAGCAACTCAATATTCTTCAGCTCAATTTAATATTAGACCAACTACTACTACTGCATATACAGACAATACAAGTTATGGTATATCGTCTAGTAATGATTTAGATGGTAATAAAGTTGTATTAGGATCTCCACAAAACTTTGATGTTGACACAACTAACGGTGGTATAAACTCTACAGCTTCTACTGCAACTCTAAAAGCTTTTATAGGATATGAATACAATGGGAGTTCGGCCACTTCTGAAGATCAAGCTACAAAAGTAAGAGATCAGTATCTTGATAATATATTTGAGGTTGTCCGATTAGTTAAATCATGAGTGTTACAGAAAAATTAATGGCACCTGGGCAGTTCAGTTTGTCTTTAAATAAAACTACTACACCAAATACAGTAATCAATCAATTAGACGCATGGGGAAATATAGTTATAATCCCAGCTGATTTAAATGTTAACGAATTTTCAGATGCTACTTTATTAGGTGCTGCTAGTTATGTAGGCATACTTTATTCACTAGAAATAGGTGATGAAGAGAATGTTATGTTAAATGGACAAGGTTTAATTTCTTATTTAGGAACTGGCGATTCAACTGGTATGCCTATTGCTGAAACAGGCGGTCCAACAGGTGTTAGGTCTTACAGTAATGCAACATTAGAAAATGTATTAGATACAACAGGAACACCAAAAGGTTTACTTAGAGATGAATCTGGTAATCAAGGTCCTATTAGAAAAGGAACAATTACAGATACTGGTACAAACTACACAGGTTCTCACTATACAGAATCTGCTTTAAAAGCAATAAAGTATGTTTGTCAAGAAGTAGGTGCTGAATTTAAAATAAGTACAACAGGTTATTTAAGCGCTGGTCCTTCAGGAAGTATTTTTTCTGGTCATACATCTAATCCAACAACAATTATTGTTAGAAACCAAACTGGTGAAGATCCAAATATTACTGGTTTATCAACAACTAGTTTAGTTGCACAATATGATGCTTCTGAATTTGTAAGTAAAGTAGAACTTGTTGCTAGTAAATTTGGCTTTGAAGCTAATTATGGTGCAGCTAGTGCTTCTTCTAACCCTTATAAAGATTTATTTGGCAGTGCTTTAAAAAGAACTCAATATATTACAGATCCACAAACCCCAGCTACAAGTAAAAACACTAGAGCAACTGCTTATTTAAATGAATTAAATGAACTTAAAAAAACTTTAAATGTTTCTCTTACAGAATATGACATAGCAGGTGATTTTAATGTAGGTGATAAAATATTTATTTACGATCCTGATATAGGATTTGTAGATACAAGCGCTGATGCTACAGCAGAGTCTAGAAGTTTATACGAAACAACATATCAAGGTCAAATATTAAATCCAACTAAGATCAGGATCTTAGGGATTACTTGGCCTGTAAAAACTGGATATGGTGTATTTTATAGAAAATCAAATGGATCTTATATAGAACTAACAGATTATATGCTTTGGGAAAGTGGCGATGTTGAACTAGAAATAGGTGATGTCGCACCAACATTATCTGAAAGTTTAAGTTTTAGCGGTTATTCATTAGATCAAGTAGGTGGGGAAGATAAAACTGTCCCCAATACACCGTCAAGTTTACAACAAGTAGCAGGTACTTATTCTGATGGTAATGGTGTTTCAAAAGCTTTTATAAAATTATCTTGGACAGCTCCAACTAATACAGACGGATCAACAATTACTGATGGTGCTTATTACAGAATAAGGTATAAAGCTAAAGCTGACTCTGGTAGTAATAATATAAATACTAGTGCTGGCGCACAAGTTACTGAATATACATATCAAACAGTTTTATTTGATGAAACTACTTTTGTAATATACGATTTATCACCCAATACTTTTTACGAAGTAGGAGTTCAAGCTGTTGATCAATCAGGATTTGATAGTGCTTTTGCAAGTATCTCTTCAGTTCAAACACCTAGAGACGCTGGCGCTCCAAATAAACCAGCTGGTTTTACTACTATTGCGTCTAATCCTTTAAGAGTACAATTTATACATAATTTAGGTCAAGCTAAAAATGACGCAGGTAATGCTGTTAGCCCAGTAGTAAATTTTACACTTGCTAAAGATATTGATCATTTAAATGTATACGCATCCACTACTTCAGGTTTTAACTTAAATTACAACTCAACTACAAAGAAAGTTGCAAGTTCTGGTTTTAAAATAGGTGAATTAAAAGCTTCCCACGCTCATATACAAAATGGTATTGCAACAGTAGGATATATTGATCTTGATAACGCAACTACACATTATTTTAGATGTACTGCTGTTGATAGTTCTGGTAACGAATCAGAACCATCAGATGAGCAAAGTGGTAATGCAGAATTAGTTAATACAGCACATATTGCAAACTTGGCTGTAACAGAAGCATTAATTGGCAATGCAGCAGTTACAACATTGAAAGTTGCTGACGCTGCTATAACAAATGCAAAAATTACTAACTTAAATGCTGATAAGATTGACGCAGGTACTATTAGTGCTGATCGTATTGCTGCAGGATCTATCGCTACATCTAAATTAAACTTTACACCTGTTAGTACTAGTAATATTGTTGCAAGTATTAATGCCTCTTCTGAAGGAATAACAATAGACGCAGATACTTTAAATCTAACAAATCATGTAACTATTGGTGGTGCTTTAGATATTGGTTCTGGTAATACAAGCTTTCATGTAGATACCGATGGTAATATGTGGCTTGGTCACGCAAATTATGCTTCAGCTCCATTCAAAGTATCTAAAGCAGGCGCTCTAACTGCAACTTCGGTTGCAGCCTCAAGTGTTTTTGTTGACGGTGTAGCAATTACACCTTCTACTGTAACATCAGCAGTTAATATGGATGCTGCTTCGACAGTTACTTCTACATTAACCACTTCAGGATCTGGAAAATTTCAGACAGCTTCATCTGGTTCAAGAGTAGAAATGTTTGAAAGTTCTAATGTTGGTTTCTTAAACTTTTATGGTGATGGTGGCGAACTTACTATGTCAATGCAAGCAGGTAATGATGAGTTCCAACTTAGTGGTGGTACTGATGACGATGTTAAGATAAGCACAGTAGCTGGTAAAGAATTTGAAATAAGTGCAGGTGATATAAAACTCAATGCTTATGGAACATCAGCTGGTGGTGCAATCAATCTAGGTACGCCTGGGAATGTGTTTCCAAAACTTGGTCTTGCTGGAAACAGTAATAATGCGTACAACTATGGAAACTCAGGACAAGTATTAACAAGTAATGCTAATGGTGTTTCTTGGACAACTACTTCTGGTCATAGCCACAATGATGGAACAATTCTTACTGCAAATAACCACTCTCATGGAAATACTATGGATCCAAATACTCATGGAAATAGTTCACACAATGTTAGTTATGGTACAGGTAATGGTAACTCTAACTGGGGTAGTTCAGATACTACTAATAACGCTACAGTTCAAACTGGATATAACCATGCAAACTCTGGGCATGTAAGTAATGGAACAATAAACCTTGCACTTCAATTACATACTCCTAATGACCATGACAACAATGAACATAATGAAAGCTATGCTTTATTAAGTAGTTACAACAACCACTTAAATAACCTACACTTTTCTGACCAAAGACTAAAAAATGATGTTCAAGAAACAACTTTTGGACTTGACTTTATCAATAAATTAAGACCTGTAGATTTTACTTGGGATGATTTATATTTAGATACTTATTATGATGGTGATGATTTTTCTGAATTAAAATCTGTAATAAGTAATCAACAACAAGGTTTTATAGCTCAAGAAGTTAAGCAAGCTGCTTTTGAAACAAACTCATCTAATACAGACTTTGGTGGATTTGTTGAAGTAAATATTACAGATGAAGACCAGAAAATTAAAGATGAAACAGATACTACCGATGATATACATAAGTTAGATTATCAACAATTTGTTCCGCCTTTAGTAAAAGCAGTGCAACAATTATCAGCTAAGATAGAAGTATTAGAAGCTAGAATAGATGAGCTAGAAGGAACATAATGTCTATAGAATATAAATTTATTTCAAATAAATCTAATGAAGAAAAATTGTTTGATTTACAATCTCAAATAGAATATTTAGAAGAAAAACATAAAACAGAGTCTGATAAAGAAACTACTAATGATGATTTAATATCTTCAATTGAAACATTAATATCAGATAAAAAGACAGACTATGAAGCTCTTGGGGGAACATACGATTGAAATTTGATTTGGGAGGTAGACAATCTATTGAGTTCAAAACAGATGTAAAAGGTCTTGAAGAAATAGCACCTATTAAACCAGCATCATTTTTTATGCCTCGTTGGTTTAAGGATATGGATTCACACATAGAAATGCCAGCTGTACATGAAAAAGGACAAAAAAATTATTTTGGTAAGAAGGAAAGTACAGCAAAAAAACACACAGGTGGAACTGTAAAAAGATGTCCAGCAATTGTAGATTTATTAACTCAAGGTTTCATTATCCCAATGTGGTCAGACTTTTTAATCCAAAGAGATATGGAAACTTTGGAATGGGATAACAAAAATTTTAGATACGGAATTGAATTTCATAGCAAACAACAAATACATGGATGGGATTTAAAGAAAACAGATTTTCCAGAGGGGGTAAAGTTTATAAATCCTTGGCGTATTTATACACCACCTGGGTATTCAGTAATGTTTATGACACCTACTTATCAATTTGAAAAAAGATTTACTGTACTGCCTGGGATTGTAGAGACAGATAGCTATCATCATATTAATTTTCCTAGTATATGGCATACAACAAAAGACGCAATTATAGAAAGAGGCACTCCTTTTATACAGGTAATTCCTTATAAAAGGGATGATTGGAATTTAAATGTTGGTCTAATGAATGAATATGATCTAGAGAATGATGAAATAGAGAAAACACAACTTGGTACAAAATTTAAAAACGCATACAGATCTATTACTCAAAGATTAAGATTGCCATGATACACTATTCGTAGGAGGATTATGTCTGAGTCTTACGAATTTAAATTATTTGACGACAACATGAAAAGACAATTTATGTTAAATCAAATATTAGAACAAGAAGTTCAGTTATTTAGTTTGATGGCTATGCCTTTAGCTGAAAATGATCCTCAATATGATGAATGGAAATATAGTTTTGATGAACTTAAAAAAGCATTAAAACGATTAATGGAGGTATACGAACAACTTGGTGGAAGTTATGATCTACAGGAGATAAAGCGTGTCACTCACAACCCACAGCAATAGCACAGTAGAGATAGCTAATGTAGCGTCTCAAGATAACTTTTTTGATACATCTAGTTCAGGTGAAGGTTATACATTATCACAAGCTACTGTAAAGTTAATTTCTTTAAATCATAATCTTTATTTAGATGGTAGAACAATAGTTTCAGATGGTAATTTATCTATTGGTACTACAGCAAGTAATACAGAAATAGTTTTTGGTACAGCAGCTACAGCTGCTTTTAAAATAGACGGAACTGGTAGATTAGACATACTATCAGGTAAATTACTGATCAATGGATCAGATGGTGATTCAGGACAAGTATTGACTACAGATGGTGTTGGTAATATATCTTGGACGACACCAGCAACAGCCCAATATGCTTTTGCAAATGTACAGGTTACAGGACAAACAACTCTTCAAGCTAGCTCTACCTCAGAAACAATAGAGTTAGAAGCAGGATCTGGTATATCTTTAACTACAAATGCTAGTTCTAGTCCTAAAAAAGTTACTATTGCTAATACAAATACAGCAGCAAATGCTTTTTCTACTTTCGCTGTTGAAGCTAATGGTGGTTCGGCCAGCGGATCAGGATCTGTAGCAGATAGTGAAACAGATACTTTGACTTTAGTTGCAGGTAGCAATATAACACTTACTTCAGATCCAAACAATGACAAAATAACTATAGCTAGTTCAGGTAGCGGTGGTGCGTCAGGAAATTTATTTAAAAACATATCATCTGCTAATCAAACAACTATTACTGCTACTAGCGCTACAGATACCTTAGCTATTGAATCGGCAGCAGATCCTAGCGGTGTTGTTACGAGAGACGGAAATGTGGAGATCACAACAGATTCTTCACAAAGAAGAGTTACTTTGAAAGCTAAAATACCAATGACTCACAGTCATAGTGGTAAAATGCCAATAGTGAACTCTGGTGGTGGAACGACTGGAGTGCCACTAAAGAATCACTTTATTCCTGTTACAACATCAGCAACAGTAAATGGGGGTGGGTCTACAGTGGCTATGAGTACTAGGGCAATTGAAGTTCTAAATGCAGATGGCTCAACTATTGAAAGGATTATAATGCCACCTACAACAAATAATAGATCATTGCTTTTTACAGCGACACAATCTGGTGGCGGTTCGACTACACAAGAATTGGATATGGGTGAATAAATGGCTCAAAAATCACCAGTAAGGTTAAATTATGACGGATCTAATTTAGATGGTTTTGCTGAGTTTCAATCTTCTGATTATATAAGCTTAGCTGACGGTGGAACTGGCGCTTCTTACGCTTCTCTTGCTGCTCTAAGAACTGGTATTGGCTTACAAATAGGTACAAATGTACAAGCATTTGATTCTGATCTAACAACTTTATCTGGTTTAACTCATGCAGATGGAGCTTTTATAGTTTCAGACGGTTCTGCATATACATTAGAAAGTGGCTCAACAGCAAGAACATCTTTAGGTCTAGGTACAGGTGACACTGTACAATTTACAAGCCTTACTCTTACTGGGAATTTAGATGTAAGAGGCGAAGTCATAAATACTACAGCAGAAGTTATTGCAGTAGATGACGCTTTTGTTAAATTAAATACTGGTAACTCTGAAGTAGACGCAGGGTTGATTGTAGAAACAACTGATACAAATGACGCTAGGTTATTTTATGATGTATCTAATAATCGTTGGGTATTAGGTGAAAACAATTCTTATGATGAAATACTTACACAAACTTCTACAGACACAATAACAAATAAATCTATTAGTGGATCTGCAAATACAATAACAAATATTGGTAATAGTGCTTTATCAAATTCAAGTTTTACTGTTACTGATGGATCTAACTCTACAGCTGTTGCACTTGGTGGAACACTTACTTTTACAGGTGGAGCTGGTGTAGATATTGCTGAAAGCTCAGGAACTTTAACATTTACAGCTGATCTTTCAGAAATATTAACTGACTTTAATGAAAGGGTGGATGACAGAGTCAACGCAATGGCTACTGCTGGATCTAACATTTCTTTAACTTATGATGATGCTGCAGGAACATTAACAATAGCTTCTACTGACACTCAACTTTCAACTGAAGCTGTACAGGATATTGTTGGCGCAATGTTCAGCAGTAACACTGAAACTAACATTGCAGTAACTTATGATGATTCTGATGGAACTATTGATTTAGTAGCAGATCTCCTTACTGAAGAAGCTGTAGAAGACTTTGTAAATGGAATGATAGTTGGCGGTACTAATGTTACTGCAACTTATGATGACGCTGCTGGTACTTTAACACTTGCTGCTACAGATACAAACACACAGCTAACACAGGAACAAGTAGAAGATTTTGTCGGTGGAATGTTAGGTGGTACTCAAACATTTATAACAGTTGCTTATGATGATACAAATGGTGATTTAACTTATGTAGTACCAGTTAAAGATGAAGACAACATGTCTAGCGATAGTGCTACGCACTTAGCTACACAACAATCTATCAAGGCTTATGTAGATTCACAAATACAAACAGAAGAAACAATAGAAGATTTCGTAGGTGGAATGGTAACTGGTAATACGGAAACCTTTATATCAGTAACTTATGAAGATTCAGATGGAACAATGGATTTTGTTGTACCTGTGCTTGATGAAGATAATATGTCAACAAACTCGGATACACATCTAGCCACTCAACAATCTATAAAAGCTTATGTTGATTCTCAAATACAAACTGAAGAAACTATTGAAGACTTTGTTGGGGGTATGTTTAGTTCTAACACAGAAACTTACATTACAGCAAGTTACGATGATAGTGATGGAACATTAGACTTAGTAGTACCAGTTCTTGATGAAGATAATATGTCTTCTGACAGCTCTGCTCATTTAGCTACCCAACAATCAATTAAAGCTTATGTTGACTCTCAAGTTCAAACAGAAGAAAGTATCGAAGATTTTGTCGGTGGAATGGTCACAGGTAATACTGAAACATTAATTACTGTTACCTATGACGATTCTGACGGAACAATGGATTTTGTCGTTAATAATGATTTATCAGCTTATGACAATAGTTCTTCTGGATTTATTACAGCAACACTAACACAAGAGCAAGTTGAAGACTTCGTTGGTGGTATGTTAGACGGTGATGAAACATTTATCACAGTAGCTTATGACGATACAGATGGGAACATAGACTTTACAGTTCCTGTAAAAGATGAAGATAATATGGCATCTGATAGTGCTAGTCATCTTGCAACACAACAGTCAATAAAAGCTTATGTAGATACACAAGTTACTGCACAAGATTTAGATTTCCAAGCAGATAGTGGCGGTGCTTTAGCAATAGATCTAGATAGTGAAACTATAACATTTACTGGTGGAACTGGAATTGATACTTCAGGATCTGGAAATGTTGTGACATTTGCAATAGATTCTACAGTTGTTACTGAAAGCTCGACAGATACTTTAACTAACAAAACAATAAACTTTGAAAACAATACAGCGATAGTTGAATATGCAGTGACTGTAGCTGGTGGCAAGTTTGTAATAGACGGTGAATCACAAGCAACAATATCATTTAACCCAGGCATAACTTATAGATTTGATTTATCTGATAGCTCAACTGCTACTCACCCATTTGTATTATCAACAACTAGCGAAGGAACAGCTTACACAACTGGTAGAACTGCTAATGGTTCTCAAGGTAGCTCTGGGGCGTATATTGAATTTACAGTTAACGCTGCAACTCCAGATATTCTTTATTATTACTGTTCATCACACTCTGGAATGGGTGGAACAATTACAGTATTCGGCTCATCTTATGGTGACACTGATGCAAGAGGATCAATATCTGTTACAGACAGTGGGGGCGATGGTTCATTAGCATACAACAATAGCACTGGTGTTATAACTTATACAGGACCAAGTGCTGCTGAAGTCAGAGCGCATTTATCAGCTGGTACAGGTGTTACTTATTCAGGTGGCGCTATAAGTATTGGACAAGCAGTAGCAACAACAAGTAATGTTCAGTTTAATAATGTTCAAGTCGATGGTGTATTAACTTCAAACGATATAACATCTACAAATATTTCTATTGATGGAAATGCAACAATTACAGGTAACTTAACAGTTGAGGGTACTTCTACACAAGTTGACTCTACTACTGTTACGGTTGCTGATCCACTTTTCAAATATGCAAAAGATAATACAGGCAACTCTGTTGATATAGGTTTTTATGGCAAGTATGTACAATCTGCTACTACTAAATATGCTGGTTTAATTTGGGATGCAAGTACTTCAGATAAGTTTAGATTATTTCATGGCAATCAAACAGAACCTACTACTACAGTAGATTTATCAGGAACAGGTCATGCAACAGGTACTTTAATAGCAAATGTCGAGGGTGATCTTACAGGCGCTGTAACAGGTAATGCAAGCACTGCTACTGCTTTAGCTACTGGTAGAACAATTGGAATGACAGGAGATGTTGTTTGGACATCTGCTTCATTTGATGGTTCTGGAAATGTAAC
>CEUA01069678.1_pt1 | contig 33711 bp, 14 predicted proteins | sample 361541 | NCBI WGS metagenome assembly CEUA01 (sample SAMEA2623079, study PRJEB7988) | marine metagenome | isolation source: saline water (ENVO:00002010), including
AAGACAAAATCTGTCATTTTCCAGTTCTGAACCAGAAAATATAATTTCTTTCGAAATATTTATTGAAGGAGAGTGATTTATGTCAACTTCAGAAAAACGACGTCTGTAAGGGATGTTTTCATCCAATAATGCGGCTTCAAGAGGGGCTAATGCTAATGCGCCTTCCAATGTAGGAGAAGAGAAGAGGAATATTTTTTCCTTACAATTCTTTATATGGGATGAAAACTGTAAGAAAATTTCAGAAACAGAATCAAATAATTCATCCTGCAATAATTCGTGCATTATAATACGAGAGAGAAAAGGTAATTGAAAACTTCTATCTAAATTACTCTACCATTAACCTTAGTTGGTCTCTTTTGTATGTCCAGGAATCAGATAAAGTACCATTTTTCTTATAATATCTTGATAATCTACGTATTTTTGATTCACATAATGCTAACTGTCTACGGTTATGTAAATCCTTAGTATTATTATTCAAATGATCAATTAGCCCCAAAGCCCGGCGCATTAAATTCATCATATCTTCAGGATATGTAGTTGCGATATCATTTCTTGCAAGAACCTTAGAGATTCTTTCTCCCATAACTAGCCTTACATCAGGAACTGCATAGCGATCTCTCAAGATAGTACCAATGGAAGCAGTAGAGTTTCCTGCATTTGAAAGTTCAACAATCAATTTCTCTACTTCTTTCTTATCACTATTCGACCAAGTAGAAGGGCCGTCGGAATCTGGCTTCTTTGAGCCACTACTTCCTTTACCATTACTGTGCATACGTGCCATACATAACCACCTTGGACAAGCGTGCGACTAACCCTTCCTCTTTAATCGCTACGCATACACCTGCAGTTAAAATACATCAAAGACGGTGTTGCGCTCTTCCTAGTCTTCCTGGACCATTAGGCCATTCCCAGCCTGGTGCTTCGGCTCTTGCAGAACCAATTAACTCATCATTTTGGAAAACTAATACCTCATCTCCACGCCTAATTTCTCCACTAATATTGCTAACATTGGTTGAAAAGAGATCCCCTTTCCAGGAATGATTCTCATTTAGAAAAATTCTTGGTAGAGTATCATACTCATCGAGAATTTTGAGACAAGATTTGGAAAATGCAAATCTAGCACTTCTAGGATTCCACTGAGCTAATTGTGTACCATCTTTCTTTATGGTAAAAATTGGAGGTCGCCCTTCAACAATTGAGTCTGTTAACCATAAATCACTTCCGTGTTGAAATCTAGAAAGAGATTTAAGTTTCTCCAAACGATGAATACTTTCTTTTAATTTTGGTAATTTAAAATCCTCAATGGCTCTATTAACTTCATCATTAAGCATAGAAAGTGCTTCCTGAGAACCAGCAGAATACTGCCCTCGAGTATTGATTATATCTACTTCACATTTCCCAAAGTCTACTCCTGAATGATTTATTATTCTAGAATAATTAACTCTATTTACTAAATTGAAAAACATTTCCTTTATAATTCTTAATTCATCCATATCCCACTCCCCAGTAACTGGGATATCGTAATTACTTGCAGGCCATATATCTTCCAGTTCTCTAGGGACGAGTCCGAGTGGCGCAGTAACCATTATTTCATGTACACTTCTCGAGTTGATAGATTTTGAAAATCTTTGATGGCTTTGTGACAGTCTGTAAGGCTTTGATGCCGAGCAAGGCAGTAAAACCAGCACTTCTGTTTGATGATTAGGAGGCGTATGCTCGAAAGAAATTCTCCTATGCCAATCTTGGATTAAAGGATCTAAACGACTAGTAAAAGAATTACAACGTAATCTGGCCTTGTTCCCTAATATTCTTGAAAGTCCGGCTCGTCCACCTTGGTAATTACTCATTTTTTTATCATGGAGCCTTAGTCTTTCGACCGACCTTGGGCTAGAAATACTTTGTTTCTCTGCCAATTCCCTTAGAGAACCATCCCTTATAGCTACTCTAGTTGCAGAAATTGATTTACTCCATTCCTCACATTGGGACTCCATATCTGCCGCCTCATTAATCGAGTAATCTACTTCTCGTGGCCCTAGGGAAGTAAGTAGAACGTTGAGAGCAGCTGCACTTCTGGAACGAGATAGGTCAAACAAATCAACCCCTAACCAAGAAAGAAGTGCACAATTATCTGGCCCGCCTATCCCGGGTGTCCAAATAAGAGATGAAGGGAATTTAATCCTTATAGAATCAATAGCATCAATTAACATTCCTTGGTTTTGTACTAGTTGAGGAGAGTCAACTAAAACAACTATAGAGGGATTAATATCATCACTAAGTAGAGATTTATCATGATGCAGTGATTGCCAAGAAACCAATAATACTTCTTCTCCCTTGCTTGACTTACCTGAGTCAGAGTCAACAAGACTCGGAGGGAGGATTAATCCTTCAACAGATGACCAAGTATCCATAGTATCAAATGGGTAACAAAATTTTCCTCGGGTACTGATAGAAACTTCAGCAGGTAAAGAGGATGCTTCTCTTGATGAAATAAAAGGTGCTATTGAAATGGAGAGTAGTGGATCATCTTTGTTTAGGACAATGGCAGGAGTCCATGAAGTAGGATTCTTCCTATCGCCCAAGGAAAATATACGAGAAAAACGCATTCGAGAATCTACGCCTCTTGCTAAGGGACGTGCCGACATAGTGATGACGAGTGATGCATTTCGCTTGAAGGATTCTAATGTAAAGAGGCTCTCGATAAACCGTGGGAAGAGTAGCGGCGTATGTTTTTACCATTATTTTGGTAATTTCATATGCCCTAATCGAAGTAAATGCTGAAAGTGAACAAAAGAAAGAAGTTGTTGGTCATTCAGTCAATACCACTGGACCCGTGTGGATAGAATACAAATGTGAGCAAATTGCCTGCCAGGGAATGGAGTTGATTGTCAATAACAGCGGATTAATCCACAAACATTCAGATATACATAACGTAGAATGGGAAGGATTAGTCGATGGCGTGATGTCATGGCGATTACTGGTAGATCAAGTAATTGATGAGAATTTAATAAGTTTTGATTCCATAATTAGTAACCAAACATGGAGTGAAGAAACTGATTTGCCTGATATAGTACCATCACCTAGTCAACAGGAGGATTTTAGAGAAATAGAAACATTCTCTCAATGTCAAATGAATTATTGTGAATCCAATGATTTAGAAACTGAGGGAATTGTTTTCACTGGTGCTTTAGGATCTCTCAACGATAAAGATGCAATTAGAATAGTAGGCAATGAGGGAGATGTGATATTACTACCAAGATTTAGATCTTCAAATGAAATGGAAATAGAGATATGGATGAGAAATAATGAGATAAAAGAACGTATTAAGAGTTTAAGTTCTGACCATAATGAAGAATATTTCTTTGAATATCCTGAAGGTGAACTATGGTTAAGAGTGATTTCTTCTGTTGAATCGGAATATTCTACATATGAATTTGAGATTATTAGATATGATGCAGGTAGAGAGTCTCCTGACTCACGAGAATTGACTAATCCGTGGTCGCATGGTGAATCTTTAGGATTCAATGGCTCTTATCAAGGTCATTTAGCTGCTTCAGATATTGAGGGCGATTCTGTTCTGATTGAATTGGGATCTAAGATGAATGTAAGTCCTGTTTGTAATTTTTCAAATGATATTATTTTGGATATAATACTTCATGAAATTAACTCAAATGAAATTAAATACTTAGAAAATATAACCTCGTGCCCTGAAACAATAGATTCAACAGATATTACTAAATCGATAGAATTTAGGATGAAATCTAATTATACACAATCATGGTCAATAGAAATAAATACAGATAATTATGGAGATGGTAAGAATATAGGAGATGCTCCTGATTCTATTTGGCAAAATGGACTAAGGGATGAGCGTTGGGAATTAATAGACAATGGTGTGAATGAATACTATGGGAGTTTAGGATTTCAAGATTATGTAGATATTTTTGCATTTGAAATTATCAACAGAAACGGATCAAATGTTTACTTCAATGATACAGAAGGTGAAGTAAGTTTCAAAATTTTAGTCCTAAATCAAACTAATGGAGCAATAATTAATTCTACGAACGGTTCTTCAATTATCGCTCCACAAGGAGTTCATGTAATTAGAATTGAGAAAAATAGTGGTAACTCGGAATTAGTGAATTACCGCTTTAGCGTACCAGAACTTAGCGATTATGAAATAGAAAATAGAGAATTAGAAGATTTGTCAAGAATGTTTACAGATTTCTATATAATAGTTGGAATTATGTTCTTAACACCAATGATAATGGTAATCTGGTGGAATAGAAATACTATCTTTAAAGGAGATAAGGGCATTATTCGCATAGAACGACACGAGTTGATGATGTTAAACAGATTGAAAGATAGGATAGTAAAAAAGATAGATAAAGAAGTAATCACTTCATCATTGCACCAACTGGGCGATAGTCCATGGGACTCAGTGATACAGGAATGGGGTAAACCAACTCTTAGACATATGACAGAAAATCTAGAAATATGCTTATGGAAAATTAGTAATGTCGATATTTTACTAGGAATAAAGATCAATAGAAATGCTTGGAATTTGGCAGCAATCAGAATATACTCTTCTGAAGGAGAATCAGTGAAAATAAAAACTATCACCCCTGATAAAATTTTTCAAGATGATGAGATATATTTGGATACTATAAAACCCAAAAGTAATGTATTTCTTAAGATAACATTGGATACTAAACCAACAAACATGAATTTTCAGATTTCGGGCATGGTTAATGGAGAACCAGTTGCAGCCTCTTCAAATAAAACGATAATGTGGGAAGAAGAATAAACTATTTTCCTCTTCGCTTATTTGCTTCCTGAATAATACTTTCTTCAAGAGAGTCAGAATTACTAATATCGGGTTTTAACTCTTTTAATTTATTTTTTAAAGATCTAGAAACTTTTTTTGGCATGTCTAATTTTAATAATACAGTTACTGATCCTCTTCCTCTACTTGACCTCATATGCGGCAAACCACGTCTTGGTAGTGCTATTGTATCTCCAGGTTTAGAATTTGGAGGTATTTTAATTTGGAGATCTTTGCCATCTATGTGCGATATTACAACAGTAGTACCTAGCAACAAATCTGTATAATTAACAGGTAGAGCCATAAGAATGTCTGCACCATCTCTCTCGAACCATGGATGATTCAAAACCTCTATCTCAATATATAAATTTCCATTTTCTCCTACATTACCACGAGGAGGTTCTCCTTGCCCAGTTATCTTTATTCTATTTCCTGTAGCAATTCCAGGAGGAACTGAAAATTTTATTTTCTTGTTTTGATAAGAACTACCCTCTCCATTGCAAGAATTACAAGGATTAGTCACTATTGTCCCTGAAGCATTACAAGACGGGCAATCAGAAACTACTTGTTGGGCAAACGGACCTACTCTTTCTATTCTCTGAACTCTTCCTCTACCATTACAAGATGGGCAAGATCTTGTGCCATCCGAATCTTTAGAACCGCTGCCGTTACATTTCATACACGATGTTAATGCTTCGATTTCCAACTCATCATCAAGGCCATCGTAAACAGATTGGAAGGATATAGTATGCCTAACTAGTAAGTCTCCTCCTTTCTTTCTACGGCCATTAGACCTAGAGCTCCCAAAAATTTGGCCAAAAATACTTTCAAAGCCTCCTCCAAACAAATCATCAATATTGATATTGACGCCTTGAAAGCCACCTGGGCCAAATGGAGAACCCCCTGGCCTGTTATGCCCATAAGTGTCATACTTTCTTTTTTCTTCTGGATTAGAAAGAATGGCATAAGCTTCTTGAATTTCCTTGAACTTATTCTCAGCACCAGAGTCATCAGGATTTTTATCTGGGTGATATTTCCTGGCTAGACTTCGGAATGATTTTTTGATTTCAGAATCGCTAGCATCTTTAGAAATTCCAAGAACTTCATAGTAATCACGCTTGTCTACCATAATGAATCCCAACCTTTCCTAAACATCGACTTTTTTCAACCGTTCCCTTATCAAGAAAGATAATTACCACAAGCACCACAATAATTCGTATCGCCTTCATTTAAAGAGTGGCAAGAATTACATGTCACTACTTTAGTACTTTTCTTTGGACTTGAAATATTCCATTTATTATCAATAGCAGAATTATTAACTTCAGGATACGCCTGTGGTTTAGTATCTTTTTTACTCTTTCTTATCTCCCTTAATGCAGCATTATCAATGATTTTATCCAATCTTCTCTTCAACCTTGAAGTCATAGACAATTTTTTGTTCTTCTCTTCATCTCCATCTTTTACTCCATCAGAAATTACCTCTGGATCTGTTCCAGGTATGTTAGAAACGCTATCTTCAATCCTCTCCATATTGATATTTCCGATACTACCCTTCATCAACTGTTCAGATTTTAGAGCAGTCTTACCCCTAAGATTACTCTTTGCTTTTAATTCTAAGTCCCTTATTATGGAATCACTGTCTTCCCATAATCCCTTATTATCTAATTTATATGATTTGGACAGTTTACGGATGGCTTTTGAACGGTGATATTCATGGTCTTCGACAACTCTGTACTTCAGGAACATTATAATTCCCAGAAATATTGAGCATCCGTAGGCAATTGATTTTGATAGTATATCATCAGAAAGTACGCTATCTAAAGCAGGTAAGGAGGCCCTTAAAGCAGTAAGACAAAAGAGTGGGGCAGAGATAAGGGCGAGAGAGACCAAAGGCGAACGTTCTGCCATGACCTTGCCTCATAATTTACGGTTTGAAGTATTCGTGTATATGTAGCATTAATAGATAGTAATAATGGCCTAATGTCTTCTGGGCCTTATTATGGTGTGCGAGATAAAAGTCTCTACAAAAATTCAACCGCATGAAGATGCAGAGAAAATAGTTTATTCCATAAATAATATTTTTCCTGATTGGCAGCCGGATAACATTCCAGAAAGAGAAGTTTTTCCGACCAACAGAGAGATGATGGAAATAAGCGGCTATTCTAATTCTCTTGATACTTTTATGAAATCAGTTATTTCACAAAGAATATTAGATACTGCCTTCGATGCTATGACAATGAAAATAAATATTAATAAGACAGAATTTTCGATATCTAGACAAGCTGCAATAAAGGGCAAAGTATCATTCATAATAGATGAGAAACCATTAGGCGGAGTAATGATTATTGAAATAGAGAAGGAAAATTTGGAAATATGGCTCGAAGATGAAACATGGCACCCTGGTAGAGAAGAAATTCCACGACAAGTGAAAGACGGTTTGGCTATGGATAGAAGAGGAGAACCAGTAGAATGGTTTGATAAATTTGGTAATCCAACTATTTCGGAAATATGGGAAGAGGAATGAATGACTCTTTAGTGGATTATTATAACGTTAAATTGATTGCTGAAGACAGGTGGGCTTGGTTGTGGCGGAAGAATACGCAGTCACCTTACAGCCCGAAGAGGATGAAATAAATCGTCTAGGCGTGGTGAGAGTAATATGGAGAGAATTAAGTGGAGGAGTTGGCCCATGGGGTGCTTTTAGACCAATTTTTTCCATACTTGTTTCCTTAGTGCCCTTCGTTTATCTGGGACAACATTTCAATGGACAACATAGTAAGGCATTAGGATGGTCTCTAATGCAATTGCCTTTGATATTAACAGTATTACTTTTCCCGATATTATATATTTGGTCGATATTAGATTCTTGGTGGTTTTCAAGCAAAATAATTGCTTCAAAGAATATATCTCAGAATTAAAAGTTTTCAGGTAATACTATGGGACTGAAAAGATGTCCTGGCTTAGTAGATTCAGATAACTGAGTACGAGTTATTAATTCCCAATCTCTTAGTAATGAAATAGCATTTATGAAAGGTAGTTCTGTAGAATTGATAACTGTTCGAATAATTGTATCAAAAATATCCATCCTATCTGTATCGACATTTTTTAATATTGTCTCCAGTGAGAATGAAGAAATGTCAGATAATCTCTCAGAATTTTTAACCGGAGAAGGTGACATTATTGAATCTGGTATTTTCTCATTTTCTTTTTTCGCCTCAGAATCCAAAGAATTAGATAGAATTCTTATGTATTTAGACAGAACTAGCGAAACCTCTACCAATGGGAGATTATATTGATTGACAAAATTAACCATGTTTTCTTGAAGAAATAATAATTTATCTTCCACTGAAGAATCTGTCCCAGGTATCCCATGACTGGCTTCAGACATGCCCATGGGAGAGTGTATATACAAATTAATTAGATACTATGTTGTACGGTTATCATACCTTATAGGAGAGCCACTATTCCCCCTAACTCCATCTAACAAATCATCATTTATTTCAAAATAGTCATTGAGCCAATCCCCATCAGTGTCCCAGTTTCTTGGATCTGTACCATCAGCAATCATGTCACCATCTAAATCTATATTCCACCAGCCAAATACATATTCTCCAAGGCCGATATTAGGGAAATGATATTGATCACCTGCAAATCTATTGTATTGATCGGTCCAGGCACCATTTGTTAAAATGACATCGTCGGAAGAATTAATAATTTCATAATTTTCATCATTATCATTTATTATTAGAGAATATAAAGAGTCGGTATCACTTATCCTATACATGCGTAAATAATTGGAAGATATTGCAGTATTTCCTGAACATGTCCCTAACAAAGACTGTCTGAGTTGCCACCATTCTTCAACGATATCTCCTGAACAATCGTACAATCCAGCAGCACGAACAAGAGAGGGTGATGAGAGAGTGGCATTAACTGTTGCATAATATTCTTGGAAGTTAGTGTATGGCTGATATATACAGGACCCTGAAGAACAAATCCAATCTCCATCATTATCTGCATCTTGTCCTGCATCATCTGGATTAGTGGGGTCATGAGTAAACCAAGTCCAATTTAATGTTGGTTTAGAAATATAGCCCTTTGAAACATCTACTGGTTTCCAATTAGTAGAAGATACTTGATACCATTCTACTGCTATTTTTAGGTAGGATGACCAATTGTCATTAGTTTCATTCCATCCTCTTGAGTATTCATAAAAATCGGGCATCATATCTCCGTCAGTATCATTATCTAGTGGATTAGTTCCATATTTGAATATTTCACGGCCATCAGAAAGACTTCTATCTCTAACATAATTTGTTACTAAACCATTTTCAAATATTGGAAGCATAATTATTGAGTCGTCATCTGTATCATCATCAAGAGGGTTAGTTCCATTTTCATATTCCATGAGATTATTGAAGTATAATTCTAGAATTCCGGACTCTATTTGGTTGTTTTCTGACGCTGGAATGAATTGTCTGTCAATCCATTGACCTTGATGGGCAGGAGTGTCAACGAAGGATCGATCATACCACCCATCAGAGTCAGGATCATAAAAGGCATCCAATGGATTCAATGGATTTAGTGACCAACGATAGGCGTTTACAGGTAATATCTCTCCATATACTGAGTAGCAATACTCCCACCCATCCGGCATCCCATCCCTATCTGAATCAGCATCATTCGGGTCACTAATTCCAGCTAAACTGATATTGAAATTATTATAGTCTATTTCATTTATCAGACCTGCTTTCTCTGAAGAAGATATACTCTTTGAGGAAAATAAAGAATACAAGATGCTCGCTGCAGACGATTGAGATAATCCATTCTCGTCAATTTGAGCGTTGATGGCATCCGTGCCATATGAGATAAGTCCTGAACCATTTGGGATAGTATCTATTGCAAGTCTTTTGCCATAGATTCTTGAATCATACTCGGCTAAATTATCAAAAGACTCCGAATCAGATATTTCACCATCTCCATTGCAATCGAAAGAATCTCCGTCGGAGTCAATATTCACATCATAATCAGTCAGAGGATTCATGGACCAAGAATTATTTTCAAGATCCCACTCAGTAAACCAGTATTCATAACCATCACTCATACCATCTCTATCTGTGTCTTGGGAATTGGGGTCGGTAATTCCAAATATAGATTCCAAGAGTGGTTTTGCTGGCTCTCCAGACTCCCATTCAATGAACTGCTGCATGGCCAATTCGGCCCTGCCTTCCTTAGCAAAAATAATTCTATAAATTCTATTTATTGATTCTTGATAATTTATTGCATTGGCTTCATTCCAAAATTTAGGAGCATCGTAAGGAGATAATCCCCCATTTGCAGGATTATTATTTGTCATATTCAATTCTACAATATCAGTTATACCATCATAATCAGAATCATAATAACCATCACCTGGGACTAATGGATTTAGAGTCCATACTTCATCGGTTGAATTCCACTGGGTAAAAATTAATTCGATGCCATCTAAGATGCCATCTCCATCGGAATCGGGATTATTTGGATCTGTAGTAAGTCCAGTTAAATTTATTTGATCCTCTGAGATGAAATCGCCAAATGATAATGCTGAATCGGCACCTATCCAAGGTACAGGAGTTATTTCACCTAAAACACTCATTAAGAAGAATTGAGGTGATGAAATAGAATTACCAATCTCACTTAAATTTGTTGAAATTGAATTATATTCTTCCCAATTATTCATTCCATCTCCGTCAAAATCCTCTAAATTATCTTTTTCATTGACCGGATTTAAAGACCATTCTTGTTCAAAAAGACTCCACCTAGCATGATAAAACTCCCATCCATCTGGCATACCATCTCTATCAGAGTCGGCTTTTAAGGGATTAGAAGATCCCACATCTGAAGAAATCATGCCATCAACAAGAAGAGCATAATATTGAGTAGATTGGTCACCAAATGAAGAATCGGCCAGTCCTTCCCAAGATTCATGAGATAATTGTGTTGAAAAATTATCAGGATAAGGAATTCCTGAAGAAGTACTAGATTGGTACAAAATATCTGACATCAGATAATATTCCATCCAATTGACCAGCTGTTCACTTAGTTCCAATATTCCATCATGATTAACGTCATATCCATCTCCATCCGGATTACTCAAATAATCGGACCCGTTTAATGGATTTATGCCTGCATTTTTTGGCAACCAACTACATTTATACCTAGCCTCCCAACCATCAGGTATCGTATCTCCATCAGAATCAATTGAGTTAGGATCTGTACGAGACCAGTTCAAAGCTGCTTCGGCGGATTCTCCATGGCTATCCAATCCATCTCTTCTCGCTAAGTCGAGTAAATTACTCCACTTATACTCACATAAATTATTCAAACCATCTCCATCTGCATCTTCATCAGCATCCAAAGGATTTCTTGGATCCAATGACCAAGAATTTCCGCCAGTGTAAGTATCTCCAATCCATCTCCTATTCTCTATTTCCCAACCATCTGGCATACCATCGCCATCTGAATCAGGGTTTGTTGGGTCGGTTGGACCATCAGTTCCACCACCAGTTCCAGAACCAAGCCATCCTTCCATATGGACTTGAAGTGCAGAAATACCAATATTTTCATCACAGATATAATCACTATTTAGATAATGACAGTCGAAAACAGTTGAATTAGTAAACCAACCCCAGTATTCTTCTCCGTCAGTAAGGCCATCTCCATCTGAATCCATATTTCTTGGATCAGTGCTATTTACTCCTGCCTCAGATATAGAACTGAATCTATATTCATCTAAGTTGGTCCATAGCCTATCAAATAAGACGCCATCTTCTGTAAAGTATCTTACTCCGTCGTAATCAGGATCTCTATCGCCATCAAATGGATCTGTGGGATCTAAACCATTGATAAATTCCCAACCATCACTCATTCCATCCAAGTCAGAATCATTCGATAATGGGTTCAAAGATGCTATATTCATATAATTTCCAGGAGAAATACCAGCAAAAATCCACTGCTCTCCTTGATTCTCAATCATTGCTAGTGAAGTAACCAGGCCCGGTATTCTTGTCTGATTGAGATACATTCCAAGAATTCCGTCTTGGGCACTGCCTTCCAAACACCATGATCCGTAAGTTGATCCTATAGTCACCATTCCTTGGTATGAAAATATAGATCTTATGTCATTGGCGCCATCGAGAAGATTTTCTATATTCAACATTCTATCACTATTGAAGGCCTCAGTGGACTGAGACACTATAAGATCCAATTCAACAAGGTAAAGCCCTCCTGACATCCCTAACCATAAACCAGGGGTTGTGCCATCAACATCTTCTTTTTGTAGAATATTGACTCTAGGAGTAGATGTAGAATCATAAATATTTTCGTTAATAAAATATTCAGCATTGGATCTATTGAATATCCAATAAGGATCCCCGATAGAGTCTGTTCCATCTGTAGTATTCCAAGCAATTAGTCCCGAGTCGGTGCCGAGTAATAATATAGGAATTCTGCCTTGCATATCAATATGGACAGATGTAGTGATAGATGCATTTTCATCACCTACCAGATTGGAAATTTTGCTTAAATGGTTTATCTTTACATCCTCAACTGAATTTTCAAAATCCTCAAATAATCTAATTGTCCATGCATCTGAGTCACTAGCTATTAGGATATTTAAGTCGTCACTTTGAGTCTGGAGTGTAGAAATTACTTCTATTGAACCTAAACTAAATACTTGCTCGGATTCAGCAAAAGGTAGTCCGTTTACTAATTGAATTGTATGCAATCCCTTATTAGTACCAAATAATAAATAACTTTTATCTCCTAATTCATATCTCTCCATGACATTCATCTCCGTACCATGTTCTAAGTGAAACAGTGACGAAGTTTCTCTGAAAGGATCTAATGCCGTAATACCATATTTAGAACCTACCAGCAACCTATCTCTTTGAGAATCAGGAATTATCTTATGTATTGAAGTATCAACAAATGCAACATCGGATTTGTAGGTCAAAGAAATCAATTCTTCATCCGCAGAATTCAGTCTTACTCCTGTTATTCCAGGTATGACTCCAAATCCTGAATCTGAATCAACCAAATATTCTTCATAGTTGCTAAATTCTTCACCCCAATGAGAAGTTGATGTCGTTATATCAGGAGTTATGTAACCATCCCTGTTCTCATCCCAACCATCAGAATCTAAGTCAATTATTGCGTCTGAAGAATTTCTAGGATCAAGGCCATTATATGCTTCCCAACCATCTGGTATTCCATCTCCAAGTGAAGTAAGTTCCAACGCTTCAAAGTCAGACCAAACATAATAATCAGAGTCTGCAAATCTTGGGTCTGTCCCCAACCAACCATCATCCAGTGTTGCTCTTTGGTATTCAGTTTGGCAGGAGGAGCTCAAACCTTGAATCTCTCCGACGCACCAAAGTCCATCTCTCTCAGTTACCCAATCATCTGGAGAGCCAAAAAGATACTCTTCAGTGTTAGTGAATCTCTCGCCCAAATCTATAACTCCATCTTTGTTGAAATCAAATCCATCTCCACATCCCCAACTAAAGTCTGCTTCACATCTATCAAAATCATCTGTCAAATCTTGTGGATTAAGAGGGTCAAAGTATAAACAATCCCAGGCATTTGTTAATGGATTCATAGAACCAACTCCACCATTAGTGCACATATATATCTCATAACCGTCAGGTAAACCATCGCCATCAGTATCCGCTATACGTGGATCCAAATATTCCCTCAATCCAGAGATAGATTCTTCTGGAGATTTGCCAGTTAGTGAATTTCTTTTTTCAGAATCTAAGCATGAATCCAGAGTAAATGGCCAACAATACTCCATTAAAGCGGTCGCACCATCATTATCACGATCAGTTACATTATCAGTCGCATTGTAAGAATCTAGTCCTTCGATAACCATGTTGAAAGAATTAATTTGAAGATTAATATCTTCACTGAAAATAAATTCATGCATATCTGGAATCATATCTCCGTCTTGATCTGTTATTGGCGGATCTGCTCCCTCTGCTATATTGGGGTCGATAGAAGAAACTGACGATTGAGGCCTTGTTTGTGAGACAAATGCTAAACTAGCCAGCATAATGAAAGATAATAATAAGGCACTTATTTGTTTACGGCGCATTGTTACCACCCAATTAATAGATTTAGCAGAGTAAACTGATTTATCATACTGATGGAGCGTAGTTCGGACAGAAATAAAAAACAATTGATTTGGAAAATTAAAGATACCTCAAGAAAGCGATTGTTAGATGGTTAAAAAAACCATTTATTCATAGACTAATATACTCTGCCAATGAACATTACATGACTCTCAAAATTACACATCTTGGTTCAGGAAGTAAAGGTAACGCCACTTTACTTAGCACAGATCATGAAAATGTATTAATTGACTGTGGTTTTTCTCTAATTAAGACTGAAAAAAGACTAGGAAGTATTGGGCTAAAGGGAGAAGACATTAGTGCAATCATCGTAACTCATAATCATGGAGATCATTCTAGATCAGCAGAACGTGCTTCGAAGAAATGGGGTGCAGAATTACATTGCAATATAGAGACAGCAATTAGGATGGGTTGGGAACCGATTAGTACATGCAGAACGTTTAACAATTTAGATAGAGTTGAATGTGGAGATGATTTTAGTTTTATAGGCGTTCCAATTCCTCATGATAAAGCAGATAATGTGGCAATAGTTACAAACAGTGGTAGAGGTGAAAAGGCTGCTTTCCTTACTGATTTGGGAGAATCAACAATGGAGTTAAAGAAATATCTTGAAGGTTGTAGGCATATATCAATAGAAGCAAATTATGATCAAAAAAAATTGTTCATGAGTAGCTATCCTGAAGTATTGAAGAGGCGGATATCGGGTAGAGGAGGGCACTTATCTAATTTTCAGACAGGGAAATTACTTTCAGAAGTAATGCATTCAAAATTAGAGAGCATAGTTCTATGTCATTTGTCAGATAAAAATAATGCCCCTCATCTTGCAGAAAGCGAAGTACTATACCACATTGGAGACAGATATAATGGAGATATTGCCATATCCAGACAAATAGGGCCAGAATTTAGTCATTATTTAGGCCAAGAAGAAAAAGAAAAAATTAAAGTCTAATAAATTAATGACCCATTATTGCCCTATGTACTGAATTTTGGACATCTTTCATCCTATCCACAGCACCTAGTTCCCTGAATACTGATAATGAACTTTGTAAGTAATTCATCCTTTGAGAACGATCAGTTTCGACTTCACCTAATCTAGAAAGTAGTTCTCCTTGCATCATACGAAAATCATTTGCTTCTGCAACAGCTAAGCCTCCAAGATAATGTTTAGCAGCTTCTTCATTTCTTCCCGCATCCATCAATACTTGGCCGAGGAGTAATGAAACTTCCACAACACTTCTAGGATCATCTTGCTTGGAAAGTTCTTCTAAAGCTCCCGAATAATGATGTAGAGCTAATTCATTGTCGGAAACTTTGGCATAATACCTACCAAGTACTGCCCTTGACCTAGCATGAAGGAAGGATTGTCCATTATTTTTAGTTTCATCGAAAGCAATCAATGCATGCTCTCTAGATCTATCTAACTCACCCATTTCCAAAAATGCAGAAGATAATCGAATTCTTGCGTCGCATAAGTCTTGATTATTTTCGGACTTTAGTAATTCTTCAACATTTCCATAAACTTCCAGTGCGTGTCTGATATCTTTCCTTCTTCTGAAAATATATCCCATATTGTTATATGATTTTGCAGCTCCTACTGCATCTCTTATCGATATTTGAATTTCTAATGCTTTTCTGTGTAATTCCAAAGCATCGTCCATTGCTCCACGCTTAACGGCAATATCTGCTCTAGCAGAAAGAAGACGGGATAATTCTGAAATCATCTTATTTTTCCCAATGCTTTTCATCGCAGAGTCATATTCTATCTCTGCTTCATCCCAATGCCCTTGTATTGAAAGAATATTGCCCCTTAGTTCTCTTATAAGGCCCCAACTATTATTTTCAAAGTCCTCAGATTCTAATGATTTTAATATTGAATATAATTCAGTATGTCCGGCTTTAACTAGGTCATGCCCCTCCGAAATAAGAACCTTAGACAATTCTTCATTATTTTCTGAGAAATGAAGATGATGAATATATTCAATCCTATCTGCAGCACTTTCATGTTTATTTCGATACCATTCAACGGCATTGGAATGTAATTCATGACGTAATGATTCTTCCATGGACCTTACAAGAAATTCGCGAACCAAATCGTGGACGTCGTAAGATTCGGAATCTGATTGCCTAGCAAGTCCTTTTTCTACCAACTCATCCAACATATCTGTTTCACTTTCGATAGAATTAATCGCTTCAAGGATGATGGGTTCTCGGAATACTGCTATTGCTCCTAAAAGACGTTTTTCAGATCCCGAAAGGCGGCTAAAAATTTCTTGGTCTACAAATGCCTCCAGAGTTGAATGAAATTTTTCACCAACATTGCCTCTATTTATTAACTCTAAAATAAGAGGATGGCCTCTAGATAATGTGAAGATGTGCATAAATTGTTGATTTTCTAGATCTGGCATAGCAGTCAATATTTGTTTACTAGAGTCTTCGTCGAGCCCTTCTAGAGGAATAACAAGAGTAACAATCTGTCCGCTTGAGTCGGATTCAGGGACTACCATCCTGAAAGATCTCGAGAACATTACGAGTCCAACTTCTTTCAAATTTGATATTCTAAGTGTCAATCCCCTCAAAAGAGATATTAAAGATTCATCGCCGACTTTATGTAAATCATCTATCACTATTAAGGCAGGCGAATCTACGAGACCTTTTGCTATTAGATTAACAGCTATTGATGCTTGTGGAACTGGAGTAGATGTTATGTAGTCTGAGAGATTATTATCTCCAATTGCCGATAGCCATTCTGCACAAGCCTCTAGAAAAGAACGAGAACCTTCCCAATCTTGACATCTATGATATAGTAAATTTCTCCTATGAGTGAATTTTTCCAATAATTTAGCGGCTAAAGCGGTTTTTCCTATTCCAGCAATTCCGGGAACTAGGATTGAATTAGATTTTGATTCTAAAAGAGCCACCATATTATCAAGTTCTTTCTCTCGACCAAAAAATCTCCTAGTTCTTGGTATATCATTGAGATAAGAAACAAGTTGTTTTTCAATATGTTTAGATAAGTCCCTCTCAATCAAATCAGGAGATAGTGAAGAAAGATCTACAGAACCATTATCATCCATATATCTCAATATATCCACATGGCGTAGTGGTAAGTCGGACATCTCCACGGCATCAGACAAAGGGACATCTTCAGATCTTCCATCAGGAAGAATGAGTCTTACAGTTTGTTGGGAAACTTTTGCCCATATTTCATCCGCAATTTTAGCACCATCAGAAGTTAAAAAATATGCTTTTCTTTTTCTTGATACTCCAGAAACGTGGGCCTGCCTCTCTATTAACTGCCCATTATCTTTCATACCTGCAATGGCCCTTGGTACATTTGATCTTGCTATAGCAACAGCATTAGCAATTCCCATTTGAGATAATGCGAAAGGAACTTCTACTTTCCCTGAATGGTCTACAAAGTCTCTGAGGTGAAGAAAAATTCTTTCTTGGACTCCCGGACGAGTAGTGGGCATGCTCACCATAACCTTTCAACGTGAATCATCATTCAATAATGTTAGTGACAATAGATTATGCAATATCTAAGTTAATGAGGTGATTGCTGTCAATATTTCTGATAATTACCATGGATGTTCTGGATCAGGAACCCATTCTTCATTTTCACTATTCCATAACCAACCCGGATGTTCATCATGCTTCTCAAGATTGCTTGGAGAATTTTCAACTTGATTCTCAAGACCGAAGTCATCTTGAATATCGACACTTGTTTTTGATTGATCATCTGTTTCAAACTCTACAAAGAAGTAAGCAAATGAGACAATTAGTAGTATTACTACAACTAAAATTATTACAATTCCTGTTGGAAAACTACTTTCTTCTTGAGGACCTACAGAAATTGGTTCAACTTTAACTGGATCTTGCCCTCCAATGGCAAATGAAGGAGTTGCTGAAGAGCCTGTTATTCTAGAAGCAGGAACTCCTAACTCCCATGATGAATCTGAAGAAACAATTGTACTATTTACTTGATTACCATTAATAATTACAGAGACTTTTTGGCCCGGCAAACCAATCCCTGAGTAGACTGCAACTCCGTCTTCATCAATTGAATTACTATCTGGCTCGGATATTGTAAATTGAACTGGCTGTACTTCAAAGGAAATTGGATCAGAGTTTATCTTGGAACCCCAGGAGTCTGTTGCCACAAATACCACATTTGAGAGTGACCAAGTAGAAATATCAGTGTCATAAAAATTCATATCAGTTGGATTGTAGCTAGCTAAACCGGAATTAGAGACCTTGACCACTATGCCATAGTCATCGTCATAATCCTGGTTGCCATCAAAGACTGAAATATACTCAATATCATCATCTAAATCACTGAAATACTGGAGTAAGTCAATTTCAGCTATAGTACATCTATTTGTTGCCTTTGAATCAACATCGCAATATAAAATAATATTATCTGACCACCCATCAGAACTAAAGTCCGGTTGATTATTATCTGCATCTGGAGGATTATCTGCAGTTATTTCTACTTCAGACCAAGTGCTGTAATCATAACCATCATATGACCTAAATCTCAGTAAATATGTTGAGTCGTGAACTAACAATTTAGTTGTGTCCCAAGAAAAATTCCATTCACCATTTTCTGAAAATTGAGTAATAGTTTTCTCAAATATAGTGAAAAATCCATTTTGAATATCTTTTACTTCTATATCGACCTTGGAAACATCTCCATCAAAGTCCCTAGCGACACCACTAACGAGATTTGAGTCTGAAACTGATAACCGTAAACCATTGGTTGGCTGATTAATACTAATAATTGGTGCTAAATTGGTGTTATCTACAATTAGGGACAGTATCTGGGGCTGACATACGTCTATAACTCCAAGGCAAAAATCAGAGTCTGCGGCCCAAATTGTGAATGTAAATTCTGCAGATTCGCGCGGTTGTCCAGAAAAGTCCCATGTCCAATTCCAATACCCATTATTCTCAACTATCCCACTTGTATCAACAGGATTGACAACTTGAAATTCTGGCCCTTCAATTAAAATATAAACTCTATCAATGTCTGTATTGCATTGGCCAATATCGCACCCATAAGGATCCGTTGCATACCCTTCGAAATATATGCTACCATCGGAATGAGTAGAAAGTGAACTAGGACTTGATACCAGAATAGTTGGCGCCTCGGTGTTTAATTTTATCACTTTGGAAATAATAGGGCTGTAATCAGTACCGTCGAATGCACGGAATTCAAATGTATAATCACCCTCTACGTTATCTGACATGTCGAGTTCATAATACCATTCTTTGAAGGGGTGATTGAAGCGTGTAACTTCAGCCGTGGCAGAACCACTATCATCCACTGCTAGAAGTGCATTTTCCCATGAACTTGTGAATGGATTCTTTACTTGTACACTATGTACATAACCTTGTTGACTCCACTGTGCTAATTCATCGGTTGCATATGCATTGGATAAGATGCCGTCATGTGCACTTCCAGTTATATTCACAATATTACGATAAGAATGATAATCATCCTGAGTTACTGAAACCGACGGTGCTAAATTTACTAATTCGATAGAATCCTGATATGTAGACTCAGAAAGTGTGAATTCTCCTGTTTGATATCCTGAGTCGAAACGGTATATGGTGTAGAAATACCTCGAAAGTTCCCTTGTTCCTTGTGAATAGTCACAATCGTCATCATCCGTATCTATAGTCAAATCTCCATCATTGTCTATTCCATCTGAACATGAATCCTCATATTCGTCATCGGCAAAACCATCTGGATTATCGCCTCCTCCTAATCCTCTAAAGTCAAGATGGAAATTAGAAGGTAAAGAAAACCAAGGGGTGTATCCATCCTGATCTGTAGTTAGTGAATATAAATCATTTCCAAGTGCGTCTTCTATGAGCACTAGGGCGTCAGAAACTTTTAGGCCATTAATAAGTGCTTGGAATCGCACTAATTCCGCACGACTGACTTGAACGGCATAATGCGTTGGTTGAGTTTCGATAAAGATGTTATTAGTATCTAAATTAGTCAGGTTAGAAAATGTAAATACAGTAGAGTTATTATCCATACTTACTGCTAATGGGAAGTTACGAGGCAAGATCTCATCACAAGCAGGGCAATTTTTTATTGGCGGAGGCACTATTGATGTTTGGAAGTTATTGTATGACCATGCTTCTTGATCGGGCCATGAAAGACGGACCGGGTATTCACCAGAAGGAGCACCTGGTATTGTCTCAGATTGTACTGTCACTGAACTCTTGGTAATATTGTAAGTTTTTTCAACATTTGACCAAGTATTTTCTGCGAAGAAAGCTAAAGAACCGTATTGCTGACTGCCTAAAGAGCCGTCATCATAATTCTTTACTATCGCACCTGTTGATGCTCCGTCAAATGTATTTCTTTGTACATCTAGCAATGACCCAATGGCCATAATTCCATTTGCAGCACCTGCTGAAATATCATTGTCATGAATAGTTGAACCTGTCCTAAAAATCATTATTGCAGGACATGCAAAGTCGCCACCCCACCATTTATTGCTTGAGCACGCCCCTGTACCGTCAGTTGTTATCTCATTATTTGCAAGATACAAACGTGAAATAGATGTATCAGAATAATAATAACTACCTGCAACAATTGGTTCGGCATTAGTTTCTGAAATAGTATTATTCTCTGCCACTACATCGAATGTTCCTCTCATCCATATTCCATTCCAACCTCCAATTGGGCCAATTTCGTTATTGTGTATCTCAGCCTGGCTATTGACAATAGCTATTCCTGAACTTCCACTAGCGCCTGAAAGTTCATTAGAAATTATGTTTGTTAGCCCAGTTTGAGTCACTACTACTGGACCTCCTTCAGCTGTTATTATTTCATTATTTATGACATCAAATGAGAATGAGTTAGAACTTACAGTTCTTTTGCCCTGTATTCCTACGCCCGTACATGTAACTGAGATTGTAGAATTAGATACTTCTCCTGCTGAATCTCGGACTGATAATCCATAATCTCCAAATTGAATATCTGCATTATCAATGTCAACAAAAGAATCTTGTATCCACATTGCAGAACGTCCTCCTGCATTCTGTTGACAACCTCTTTCAGTTCCATCTTTGAAGTAGGGGTTGTTTAATGTGAATGGGGCTACTGAAGAACCTGAGGCATAAATCTGCATAGCAGAACCGCCAACTCCACTTTCGTCATCATTACCTACAGAAAAAGAACTGTCAATAAATGTAGGTTGAGCGAGACTGGTTGTCAGAACACTAGAAGTATTTATGTCGGTAAAATCTATGTTCCTCAGAACAGGACTAGCCCCATCTATTACTAAGGCACCGTATCTCCATTGATTTACAGAGTCTATGAAATGAGGGATCCCATATGCTCCTTCCATAACTAAATATCTAACGCCTGTTAATGATAAATCAATTGAGCTTCTAATCAATATTCCTTCGGAGCATGATGGGTCTGTTACAGTAATTTCTTGGCCATTTTCTTCCATTCCTAGACATTCTCCAGTGGCACTACTGTTGACAGGATCAGACCACTGGAACGTTATTTTTTGGTTTGGATTAGCGTTGGAACTAGCTCCACAACTTATAGCGCCTATGCAAATACTTCCCCTTACATCAATATGTGTGCCATTGGATGCGGATATAGTAGTACCAGGATTAATAATTAGTTGAGCACCAGTTGCAATTGTAACATCTCCAGTTAATTGATGCAACCCTGACCAGGTTTCAGTACCCGTTATAGTCCCCACAGAGGTCTCATTTGAAGCGGCTACTGTAGATGCAGGGCCGATAAAAGATATCAAAACACTTGACACCAATAAGAATACAAGAAGTGTGCTTCGCGCCCTTACATTGTCACCCATATCTACCACTCTAATGTGACCCTTCATAATGTTTGAGGAGTGTTGTTTTGATATAAAGATAGAAGTTACAGTGGTAAAAAAGTAATAATAATAAATAGTAATTTATTCTTGAGAGATCATTCGATACCAAATTCTATTCTTATCTGTTCTGCCCATGCAGTGGCATCTAATTGACCATATCCTCTTTGAGAGTGGTGAATAGAATCTTGGTCATCTGAATTTGCTGAATTTGCTAATGCTACCTTAACTAGATTAATCTCTGAATGATCTATTTTATCATCTGTTCCTGCTATATCTTCACCATATTTCTCTAGAATTAGCGCTAAAGCCCCTGTTACTAAGACAGTAGAATCACTTGTTCCTGAAGAATATGCATAAAGAGCGGAGTCCGAGGCAGAAGAATATGTAGAGTATAATCTGACTCCTGGAGCTGAAATTTCTGGTTTCTGATTTGGGAAAACTCTTTCTTCACCTGTGAAAGAATCTGTTTCTGAGCCAAAAGCACTATTTTTCCAAATATTACCATTCTTATTAGTTGCAGCAACTGAGATAACTCCTTCAATATTAGCAGGTATTGAAACATCTGTAATATCAGCATTTAGCCCAGTATTGCCTGCAGCAGCAATCACAAATATTCCATCATCTAGTGCTTCTTGGACTGCTAGAGTAGTTTCTGATTCATCATCCATCCCCCTCCCTGGATTGGCTCCAAGGCTTAAACTGATTATATCTGCATCTTGCGAAATTCTACACCACCTTATAGCTTGAGAAACCATTTCTTCTTGACCAGATTTACCAGAAGGACCTAATGATATTGCAACAGATAAGGAGATTTCTGGAGCTGCTCCCATAAATGAACCATTGGAAGCAAGAATACCTGACATAAGAGTCCCATGAGAGTTATCTCCTATATCTCTAACATTAGAATGGTCATCATAATAGAAATCTCTGAATCCCGATAGAGAAAGATGCATTAAATCTGGATGATTAAGATCTATTCCTGTATCTACCATGCAAACACTTATTCCTTTACCTAAATAACCCATATCTTGTATCTCTCTAATGCCAGTATCTTCATACGCCCACTCAGAATCTGGAAGATACGGAGAGAGGAAAGCATCAATGAATGGCCAAGCAACGATAAGGAATGCAGTAAAGAATGTAAATATTAATGCCCCCCATGGCCAAATAAAGCGTTTTACTGGAACAAAAACCCTTCGTAAACCTCTAGCGTCTTTGTCGCTTACTCCGTAAACAAGACCTGGGTATCCTGGTGCTTCTTTATCAACAGCAGTGAGTATATCTGGGTCTTCTGGCTCTGGTAGAAGCTCTAAATTATCAAAGGGTTGCATCATAACAAATCATACACATCAGTAGCTAACAATAATTTTAGAATGGCGCACCTGGTCTCCTAGTTGAACGACTGATGATATACAAAATTATGATTATTAAAAATATACCAACAGCATATCCCAAAATAGGCTGTTCAGTATCTGTACCGGGTGCAAGAGTTTGGGCCTCCATCGTACATTCTGTTTGGCCCTGAGTTAAATCCACACATGATTGGAGATCGTCGGAGTCTATCCTAGGAATATCAGAGAAATATATCTGAACAAAGTATTTTCCTACCTCTATATTTTCAAAATTCATTTCAACATAGAAAGTAGTTTCTCCATTAGCAGGGACATTTCTAGTATCCGAACCATTGACATTAATTTTCTCATTACAGTAAATATCTTGGCAAAGAATTACATTTAATTCAACTGATTGTGCATCAATAAGGCCATTATTCTCAACTTTGACCAAATATGTAGCAATTTCTCCAGCGATTGGACCAGAATCACCACTCAATAATTGAATCCTAGAAGATGAAGACAATGACAATATAGGCGATGATTTTTGAATAAGCACATCAAATGGGCCGTAGGTATTGTCTGCTATATCTGTAACTAAGAGACTTAGAGTGTAAGGATCTTCAGACATATTGATTGGCGGAGTAATTGTAACTGATGTTTGACCTTCTGAGAATGGAGCAACGGGCTGAGAGCTTATTCCAGCTACGTCCCAAACCTCTGACGAATCGACAGTGAAATCGAAAGTAAAGACATCATCTCCATTACCATCATTAATGAAACTAAAGTCAATAATTGATGGTTCACCCGGAGCGACTCCGATGAGTTCTTCAGAATATCCTATCGAAGAAAACATATTATTTTGAGGTACATTAACTAATAAAGAATGTTCAATACTATATCCTTGGTCAGTAGTGAAAATAATCCTAATCTGGTGGCCATTGAATAAATGGTGTGCAATAGATGCATTAGGAGGCGTTATACGAACATCAAAGCCATTCAAAGCAAGTGAGTTTTGCAAACCTAAGTCGAATGAAGCAGATGAAGACCATTCTCCAGTAGTAGAATTCTTAAATTCGACCGACCATTCTGGGCCGTCCGCTCCAGGAACTACGGCAGTAACCGAATAACTATCAAATGCTTGATGCCCCAGGTATTCTACATTTAAACTAAAATCAATGCTATCGTAATTACAGTCTTTAGTACAATTCGTATTATTAAGAGAAAGCATGGCATTTCCTTCACCAACATTTGATATGGAAATATCTTGTTTAGATAATCTATCAATTAGGAGTGTCGTCACAGGTGTTTCCTGTGACGGCCTGATAGTTGCCCCTTGTCCTCCGTAGTAATCCATATCTCTCTCCTCTTGAGTTATATTGAAAGAGCTGGAAGTATCGATCCTTCCAACTGGCAATATTAATTCCAATAAACCTTCAGAGTTTAATGATTCATCCCAACTTATTCCTGAGGATTGTAGTTTGATAACGATATTATGTGGTTCAATATCAGTAAGTGGATGAGACGTACCATTATAATCTAACCATTCAGTATTTAGCAGTAACTTTCCTCCTAATGATAATTCGGAATTAATTGAAGCGCCATCTACTCCTACTTCAAGAGAATCAATTGAGACGAGGTATGGAACATCATTTGATGAAGAAACAAATGCCCATACAATCCATTCTCCTGGTTCGACCATGGCATCCCATTCACCGTTCCAAGAATCTTCATCATCCAATACAATATTGGGAACTACTCTGTCCCTCACTATTCCTTCTGCTGGAACTAGAATTACTGTCAAATCGTCTTTTATTTGATTAAATTGATCTTCTCCAATATATGAAATACTACCAGAAACAGGAACTGTTCCTGCAGTGATTTGTATATGTTTCGTATTAGAATCAGAAACAAGAGAAATAGATGTAGTTTCATTACTAAAGCCATCGACGTATGTAGTAATATTCCATAACCCTCCATACAACAAGTATGTGGACCATGCACCGTTTTCATCCGTAGTCAGGTTATATGTTTCTGTACTCGACTCCAAGGCCACAGTAACATTAGATACGCCCTCTCCAAAATTAGGTTGTTGATTGTCATTAAGATCCCAAAATACAGTTCCTTTCAGTGTTACTAACTTAGTTACATTTACTATGACATCAGCATTATTACCAGCAGCTAGTCCTGAATCAGAGATTGGCATACTTTCAACAATCCACATCACGCCATCAGAATCGGTGTAATTTAATTCCAGATCCCAGAAACCAGGCTCTATCTTTAACTCAATTATACCTATTTCATCAGAATAAAGTGAATTTACAGTTCCTCTTTCCGAACTTACAAGATTTACTTGGACATCTGATAAAGGTGAACCATCATCAGACAATATGACATTTATCATGGCAACCTCTGCAGTATTCATAGTTGAATTTAGGCCGGCAGAAGAAGAAGAAATTGACATTGTTTGCCTTAAACTTTGATAAATTCCAGCCTCAGACTCAAAGGTTTCTATTATAATCATCCAATCTCCTTCAGGTATATACTCAGAAATTGAACCATTAGAATTGGTCATGAAAGATAATAGCCACCCTGTTTCAATGTCTTTGAATCTGACAAGATGGTCAGAAAGTTCGCCTCCACTCTCATTATTGAAAGTAATATTGGTGAGCCATTTAGGTTCAAAGGCTATGAAAGTAGTAATATTCTCAGGCGATAGTCCCACTTGGATATTATCATTTGTAGTATAAAGTGTATCGAATAAATTACCAGAATCCGGATCTGGCCTATCAACAACAATTGAATACGATCCAGGAGTTAAATTAACTTCTGCATGACCTTCAGAAATCCACTCAGAGTCATCTAGAGAAATTACACGAGTAGGGATGAATGGATTCAACGACTTAATGGCGAACGGATAAGAAACCGGGGTGCCATTGGAAATATTATTATCTCCACTATGATCTATATAAAAATCGATCAATACAGTACTTGTAGATGATTGCATAACTAAATTAACAATCTTATTGGTACTATTTATTGTGATAGTTTCTTCATTAGTATCTAATGAATCACTATCTAATACGAATTTCCAATCTCCTTCTTTCAGATACATCTGGAAATTTCCACTAGAGTCAACACTTTGCCTTATATCTGGAAGGCTGGAATTTACAGGAGATTGTGTAGCAATTACATTAACCTCACTCCAATCCTTCAATGAGTCTGTATAATAATTACCAATAATATCTATATTTACGTTACCATCAACTATTACGGCCTCCTCAACCATCAAAGTAATATTTTGAGAATCTGATAATATGTCATTAACAGTGAATCTAACATTAGATGAATAGGCCTTGTCGAGCGAATACTGTACAGAAATATCCACAACGGAGTTTATAGGTAAAGTAACTTCAAATTCACCTTCTAGATTTGTATATGTTGAAGTACTCAGATTGTTCCAAAAGAAAGAAACTAGAGTATTTGGGAGAACATTTTCTACTGAATCTCCAGTGATGGAATCGGTTTGTATGGCATTTTTGACTATACCAGTAATTAATTTACTAATTTCTATATTAATTTCTAAAGTCATATCTTCAGAACCGACGTCAATGCTCTTCCATATCTGTTTATTATCATCTACATCATGACTTAATATCCATGTTCCTTGTGTCAATTCTACAAAATAATCACTTGATTCAGGATTATACTTTGCGAATACTTCCTGATCGGGCATATTCTCAGGATACAGTGAGATGTTCAAATTTCCTAAGCTGATACCTTCGTCCAATATAGTGAAATTGATATCTGAAGTATCCGGTAGAGGAGATGGGAATTCTGCATCGAAAGCAGTATTTACGTCGAAAACATAAACTTCTCTTATCTCAGGCATTCCATCCATATCAGAATCTATCTCTGCGATATATCTGCCAGGAGTAATTGGGCCGAATGATATCTTTCCTTGATCATCGGGATAGATTAAGCAAGGAGCGAAACCAACAACTGAACAATCCTCAGTTGCATTTGCAGAAGAAGAAATATTGTTGTCAAGTATTAATGAAATTGGAGAGTTAACGACCTCTCCTGCAGAATCGACTAATGAACCAGATATTGAGCCTGCTGGGACATCAATAATAATCGGTGCTAAAGAACCTTGTAATGGGACATTAAAGGTATTATCTAAGTCAACCATTGTCCCATCTTCGAGTATTAATGAGATATCATACGACCCAGGTATTGCGTTATTAAGCGTAAATGTACCAGGTTGCACCATTGGTCCACTAAACAAACCAGTACCAGAGAATGTTCCAGTACCATTAATGACGCCATAGGAATCTAGATTCTCATCCTCACTAGTAGTAAATGTACCGGAACCTATCAATGTTGCTTGATTAAGAGTCCTAGTAAACGTAGACACTCCAATAGAAGTATATTTCCCAGATGCATTAAAAATGCCGTCCATCAGATATTCTCCTTCACTTAATTTACAAATACTCTCGCCTATTGGGATGGAACTGTTTTGGCAATCATTTATGGCAATTGTATCATGTATTAATGCGTTTGATATTTGCCCTACGCCAGTAAATAATCCATCTCCAGAAACGCTATGATTATTGTAAATACTTTGAATATGAGTGCCTGTAAAATCTGTTACATATAGTATATTATCAGAACGAACACTGCCTGGTCCGCTAAATGAAACCTCGCCAATTCCTTGGAACTGTAAATCTTCACCCTCAACTGAACCATTGGAAGTAGTAACAATATAGTCATCTAATTCAATTTTCTCCGAAGATGGAGATAGAATTACTTGAGCGTCCAAAATTGGTTCTCCGTTAAAATCTGAATTACCAACCCAAGACAATACTCCTGATGATGAAGAGGAAGAAACATCGATTGAAACTTCAATTCTTTCTACACCGTTACTATGCCCCTGATCTCCAGACACATTGAAAATAGTTTCAGATAACCATGTAGATCCTGAAACATTTCCTAATATCCCAGTAACATGATTTAAGGACCTTGGCATTTGGGTATTTTTCTCGACAGTTAACTCGAACATTGTTTGGCCAACATCGGAATTCATGATGGATGCGCGTGCTGCATCAAGATCCGTTTCACCAATGAATGCTGAAACACGTATTTTCCCTGAAGGAACTGTGAATGAAAATTCTCCTTCGGAATTTGAATCAGTATATCCTATTGGTATCCAATAAGTCCTAGGATCTTCGTCGATAACATTTCCATTCTCATCAGCTGATTCTTCACCGCTAAATGCATCTCTTTCAATTAATATTCGTGCATTAGGAACTATTCCTTCTCCGTCAAGAGAAACTGTCCCCTCGAGTGTTGCTCCACTGTAATATTTCAAAATTTTAACAAAGTGATTTGAATCAAAAATAGAACTGCATAAAGGATCAGGGTTATAGGAAAGTAATGAATCCATATTTACATCTTTTGCAATAGGTTGTCCATTAGTTCCCGTAACTCCAGTTAGAGTATTGCCATCTTTACCTGTCCAATCAACAGAAACATTTCCTTCTACGTGGTAAAGAGATCCCCTTCCATTGAATGGGAATAATGAAGCATCGTGAAGTTCTATACTGTCATCACCTATGATACCAGTAGAGGGTGCAGTAAGATTTGATGTCATATTACTCTGGATAAGGGCTTCGCATTTGGAATCGTCATTAGTATTGAGTATACCATCATCATCAAAGTCATTATTGTACCAATTAGAAATAACCATATGATTCATCATTGCACCTGGTAAAGCCCATGCATTCTGCAGATAAGACCCTAGTGCGCCAGTTTTTCTAGTATCTAGTGGACTCAACCAAACAGAAGGGGTTTCTGCATCTCCCTCAAGTCCTAATGTTGAAGAACCATAACCAACATAAGTTCTTGCGACCATGGTGTCAAAGAATTCAGCTTGGTGCTGATAATCTATATCCACATATCTAATCACTTGTGAAGAGTCGGACAATGCACCACTCTGTTGTAGTTCCAAATCTGAGAGATAAGCATCATTGTACTCTTGAGGAGTTCTTGGGACAATTGGTCCATCTCCTCTCTGTGATTGATAAAAAGTAGCAATATAGTCATCCATATCTAAGCCCGAGAGTCCTGTAGGGGCATGGAAAATACCTGTGGTCTGGCCACGATGATAGGAATAGTCTTCATAATAAGCGCCTCCTAATGGATAAAGTCGGTTATCAACAGCAAAATATCTAATTTCGTTATTTCTCTCAACGTTCTCTCCTAATGAATTTTCATAGTCTTGAACAGAATACGTAATCGAAGAAAGAGAGTGATAAATATCAACTAATTCATCAGTATTGAATGCTGTAACTAAGAAATTTCTCAACATAGCCAACTTAGAATTGGTTTTGTGAATTGCAGTTGATGGTGAATCGAAATCATTGATTAAATCGTTAGTATATTTATAATTACCAATGTAATAATGACTTGGAGGCAAAGCTTGATTCCAAGAAGAAGATGTAGAAGATACGGAGGAAGATCCTCTGGTCTGATTATACAAAGATAACGCGGCTGATTTATTTTCTCCTAGCGAGGTTCTTAATCCATTTTCGTCAATTACAATCCATTCTTCTGTACTTAAAGGAAGTCCGTCGGAGTTCAATGAATATCCACTAAGTAATTCGACATCATCAGAAGATGCTCGTAATTTGATTGTTCTTTCCAATACGAATGAGGACTTTGTATTATCAAGGATATTTGCGAACTCTTCAACTTGTGAAGTACTCATTGTATTTGAGACAGAATCTAATAGTTCTGAACTAACTGCATCGTTATACTTCTTATCTCCCATTGCCAATGTAGCGATGAAAAGCGCAATTGTATCATCTTGCCCTTGGGAGAGAAGCATACCACCACTATGAGGTATTCCAGACTGGAAATTGTCGGCTACAGTCGGATGTTGGCCTTGTGCTAAGGCACTAAATCCATAATCCCACCAAGACAAGAATGCTGGGCGGTTACTAAATCCTAAGTCCCTATCTTGCTCTTCCAGCCATGCATAAGCATCATTCCAACCATAAGTATTGAAACTAGGTCCAAATGTGCCCATGTATTCTAATTCATTAACTGAAGTAGGGTCATAGTCGCCACCACCGAGAATAGAAAATTCACCCAGTAGATTTTCCCTTAGGATATCCGGGGTTATGTCGTAAATAGCTTTGTCCATATCTGATGCCGATTGAGAATTCCTAGGAATTCCCGAATCGATACCATAAGTTACATGTTGAGTGAATACCAACATGAAAACGACCATTAGGACGGGGACTCCGACGCTTTTCTTGGTAGCAGGCCAAAGAGAATTAAATCTTGCACGAGGAGACCCTATACCAGAATTTCTCCATTCCTTGGCGAAATTTCCAAAGTTCGCGGATTGCCAAAGCATTGCAATTCCGATGCCTCCTAAAACAGCCATCACCGGAGTAGCATTGATGATAAATCTGCCAGCAGACCATGCCATATAAGTAGAAATGATTCCCCAAGATCCCAGTAAAGTAAACGGCATTTTATTTGTTCTTGTGCCCCTCCAAAGGAATACAAATGCACAACCTAATCCAATCAGTGAGATAATTGGCCCATAGGATGCGAATAAAACACCCCTACTTGGAGCCTGTGCTTCACCAATAGTTCCAAAAATCTTATTTTTATCAAAGTAAAAACCACCAGAGAAAAGTATATCCCAACCGGCATACATATTTGCCTCTTGTAGGATAAATAATAATGCTAAGATGAATGATATAAGAGTGGTTCCAACTCCTAGAACAAGTAACCATGGCTTATCTCTAAAGGAACAAGTTGTCCAACCAAGGACGAATGTAAAGCCGATTATGTAAAATAATGGTTGTAAGCCACTTGGATCTAGAACTAAATTTAACCCAGGCCAAGCATAGAATGGCAGAGGAATTAGAAGCGTTGTAAAAAGCATCTGAAGACTTGCAGATGTGAGTTGTAAACTGTCTTTAGAACGGAATAGATTGAAGAAAACCTGTAAAGAGAATACAAGGAATAATATTCCAGGCCCGTAAACGAAACCTTTCCAACCTAGACCCATAACAGCAAAAGAAATTCCTGCTAGAGTTGCATTAGACATTACCTGAGGATTTCTATGCCAAGTCTCTCTGATTCCAGAAAGTAGATAGAGAGGATTTGGAGATGTTTTTCTGAACATACGTTCTTGGTTCATGTTGGAAATAGCTTTAATCCAGAAGTAAAATGCAGTTGAAAGGAGTAAGATTGCAAAAGAATCGTGATCTACCATCCCGAACGTAGAGCGACTTATGTGCCCTGGCATCAAAGCAATTAGCCAAGCAGTAATTATCGCAGCTTTTTTACTGTGTACTTTGTTAGCAATCCCAGCAACAGGAAAAACTACCAAAGCGCCATAAATAGCTGGCAAAGAAGCAATGCTCCACCAAACGATTTCTCCAGTATTATCAGACTCTAAAATCCATGATAAAGCCATACCACCTAATGCTAAAGACCACGTGAAAAGTGGAGGCCTAGGATTTATTGCACCCATTGGATATGCTCTGTCAGCATCAAAAATTAGATGGCTGTTGTTGGCTAAGATATAATCCACTATACGCTTCATGTACCAAGGGTCAGAACCACCAGACATGTCCCAAGTTCCGGTACCAGGAGCATTCATTGCAGGGATGACATTCCAAACAACTCTAACTGATAAGGCGACAACAAATGAAAGAGGTAGTAAAATTGAGTAATAATTTGAATCCCACCACATTCTTAGTTTACTTCTACTTCTCATTGGTGCTATATCGCCAAAAAATCCTTTTGAGGACATGGTTATGGCACCTACATTCAGCCAAAAGGTTATGAAGAACCAAGAAAATGCTCCTGTGAAACTTTCTTCTTCAAATATATCCGGGTAGAAAGTGTTACCAATCTCTTGAAGATGGGCCATAGTGAAGATGAACCAATTAACAAGAATCATTGAACCAAGAACGTGCCATTTCTCAAAATAGCAAAAAGCATAAATTAAAATTACTACATTTGTCGAAACTGCCCACATTACCCCTAAACTTTGAAAACTATCATATTGGAATAGAGGAATGATGTAGATAATAGATATTATACTTGAAAAAATTACAAATGATTTATTTTTAGTAAAAATTGGTATCTCTTCAAACAAAGAACTTATTCCAACTTTATCTACTACTCCTCTCAATAGTCCCATCAAGGTGAAGCCTATGGAAATTGATGCTAACCAAAAAGATATGAAAGCAATTCCAATATCAGTTCTCTGAGAATCTATATCTAGTCCCGGATCAAAGACTAAGCTGGATGCATAAGATATAGCAAGATGGAAGCCGATAACAGTTGAAAGAAGTAGATTAGTTTCTTCAATACGTTTTGCTCCAGATAAGAATATCGTTAATATTCCAACGCCTATAAAAGTGAGGATGAATAAATTATTATTAAAATCAGCAAAGAAATCTATTAATAAAGCAAATATCACTATAATAAATGAAACAGTAAAAGATTGGTACGTAGTAGACTTAGTGAGTGGCAGAGATGTGCTAATTCTACCAATAACCGATGCCAATGCAGCGGATAGAGGTAGAATCAAGACGTTCGCATATCCTTCATTTCCTGTATCTCCATTGACGGCAAAACTAATTCCAAAATATAGCACCATTAATGTAGCCAATATTATAGGAACAGAAGTAATATCTTGATAAAAGAAATTACCTTTTGCTGCCTCTTCATTTTTTTCCATATTATATCACCGTGTGTTGCAGCCTCAAGGCTCAACATCGCGGCGAATTGACGGGTTGTTTTAACCGTTCGTGGGAGTAACACCCTTAATGAGGCCGAGAAGGGGTTTTACATTCATCTCTCAAAGGCTCTAAATGCTATGTCTGAACGGTGCTGAGAGTCTTTTAATTGGATATTATTTATAATTTGATAGGAAGCTTCTACTGCTTCTTTTAATGTAGGTGCAATTCCAGTAGCAGAGAGTACTCTTCCTCCTGATGAAACATAGTCTCCATCAGCATTAATTGCTGTCCCTGCATAGTGGACAAAGGCCCTTATTTCTCCTTCCTCAATAGAAACGTTATTGCCCGATATTATGTCTCCAATAATTGGCCTAGAAGGATAATTATTCGATGCCAGAACGACTGTTGCAGAACTGTAACTATGAAAATTGACATCAACTTTAGAAAGATTACCTGTTGCTGCAGAGAAAAATAATTCACCGATATCTGAAGAAATTAGAGGTATTGTTACTTGAGTTTCAGGATCTCCAAATCTTACATTAAATTCCACCACCCTTGGTGCGCCATCAGTATCTATCATTATTCCAACATATAAGCATCCTCTGTAGGGAAATTCTTGATTTTTTAGATATGAGTGCATAGGTTGTACAATTTCTTCTTCCACTCTTCTTAATATTGAAGAAGTGACGACTGGTGCAGGTGCATAAGCCCCCATCCCTCCAGTATTTGGCCCTTCAT
>CEUA01035821.1_pt1 | contig 33663 bp, 25 predicted proteins | sample 361541 | NCBI WGS metagenome assembly CEUA01 (sample SAMEA2623079, study PRJEB7988) | marine metagenome | isolation source: saline water (ENVO:00002010), including
AATACAAAAGAAGATATTATAATAGATTATAACAAGATTATTGATTTGCTAAATAAAGAAGGTGCTTCAAGAAATGCTGCAAAATTTATAGTCTCGGCTATTTAGTAGCCTGCTGATATTCTTGAATTTTCTTTTTGCTTAGTTGTAATCTTAGACATTCTCCTGGAATAATATTGTTTTCAGTATTGTCATAATCAGCAATTGGTCCATCATCCGGGTATGCTTGCCATGAGAATGTTCCTAGATTATTATTGTAATTACCATTCCAATATAATGTAGCTGTAAGTGTAGATCCGTCAGGTTGGGGAAGGCAATTAGGAGGACTGGTCCAGAAGTATTCATTTGTTATGTATCCAATAAAATCATTATAGTCATCATAAAAAGCATAATATGATATACCCCAGGCATTCATATAGTTTATAGCGCTTTGATCAAGATAATAAACAAGATTAGCGCTGTATTCACATATGTCTAGAGATTCATCAATTGCATATTCGTTATAATTATCAGCTAGCTGATCTGTACATCCATATATACAGCTTCCATTGTCATAATCAGCATTTGGCATGTAATTTAAAGCTCCTGGATCCGTGCATCCTGAAACCCTCACGTCACCACAAGAGTTGAAAAATATTATAATAGTTGATAATACAAGAAGTTGTTTCATAATTTTTTGTTTTTACAAATATAAATGATTTTAAACAAACTATATTTTATTTTTTCTAGATTATAAACTTTACAATGTTTGTAATGTTCTATCATCTTATTCTTCTGATATTATTTTGTTAATTTCTTTAGCAATAATGGAAGATGCTAAGGGTGACCAATGAGAGTCGTCAAAAAAGTATATATCCTTATTTTGATGTTTTTTCAATAATATCTTTGAGTTAAAGTATAGATAATCTTTTGAAAGATCATCTAAAGCATTAAGAAATATTGGCTTTTCGTATTTGGGATTTAAAATTTCTTCAAAATAAAAATCATATTTATCAGGAGGAATCAATACAATTAGTTTGATGTTTCTTTTTCTTAATTCTTCTGCGATTTTATTCAATTCATTATTAGCCTTCTTAATCAGAGAGATATTGTTATTTAGACTTAAAGAATTAATATCTGCTTTATAAAATAATAATTCATTCTTCTCGTATGAGAACAGACTTTTCTTTGTTGTTACTTTTAATACCTTATTCTGCAGATCTTTATTGAAGATGTAATTTAGCGTAAAAAAAATAGTAGCTTTTGAGAAGAAACCTTTTGGTCTCTTACTATCTAATTGATTTGTATTAAAAACTGTATAGTTTTTATTATCTAGCTCTTTTATTTCTCTTAAATCAGTATTGCAAATCTTTTTGTTATCTGTGAGTCGTTTTAATATGGCTCTCTCAACAGACTGTAGTATAATGTATTCTATTTCGAGCGTATCCAAAATGTTACTTGAGATAATTTCTTTTATTCTTCTAATAGGATCCCTTGGGTACATATTTAGCAGGCGTATTTCTTTTCCTAGATAATTAATGTAGCCATTAATGTTGTTAATCTCTTGACGAGAATAGGAATCACCAATATTTAGAACTTTATATTTCTTTCTTATACTGTTCTGAAGCGACTCAAAATGTATGGTATCTAATTTAAGTTCCGGATATTGCTTGTGAAAATTATAGTTTATTTTCATATTCCCTACTCTAGAAAGTTCATTAGAATCTTTATTGAATGAAAGAATATAGAAAGCATAACAGCTTAAGAATGGCAATATGATTAATGATGATTTTAGAAAAAACTTTTTCATTATAATTAGAATTGGAAATAGATAAAATCTTGTGCGTTATTTGAAAATAAAAATATCATTATTATTAAAACAATATAGATGCTAATTCTTTCTTTTGATTTATAGTTGTGTAATATCTTTTCTATTGCAAATTTATCTCCTCTTCCTTTCCATTCAACTAACATGAAAAATACTATGAGAAATAATGTGATTAATGCATCCAATCTCCCTTTAAAGATTGGTATTTCAAATATAGTATAAGAAAAGACACCACTAATATACTGTAATGCATGGGTAATATTTTCTGCTCTAAAGAATATCCATGCAAATACAGTTAGTAAAAATGTTGATATCATGGAGATAGATTCTCTTATTGATGGTAATGTTTTTCCTTTGGCAACTATATCAAGATACTTCCTGTTATTCTTTGTAAGAAGTAATGGTAAGAAATATATTGCATTAATTGCACCCCACGCTACAAAGGTCCAATTAGCTCCATGCCAAAATCCACTTATTAAGAATATTGCAAATGTATTTCTGATTTTCATTGCTGAGCCTCCAACACTACCTCCTATTGGTATATATAGATAGTCTCTAAACCAGGAACTTAATGAAATGTGCCAGCGTCTCCAGAATTCAGCAATATCTCTTGAAAAGTAAGGAGTCGCGAAGTTTTGTTTTAAATTAAAGCCGAAGAGCCTTGATGTACCTATGGCAATGTCTGAATAGCCTGAGAAATCTCCATATATCTGGAATGTAAAGAAGATTGCTCCAAGTAATAATGTGCTTCCTGAATAATCTGATGAGTTATTAAATATTAGGTTTGCAAATTCAGCGCAATTATCTGCAATCACTATTTTTTTAAATAATCCCCATAAGATCTGTCGCATTCCATCAACTGCTTGATTATATTTAAAAGTTCTTTTAGAAAAAAACTGTGGCAGAAGGTTTGTGGCTCTTTCAATAGGGCCTGCAACTAGTTGAGGAAAGAAGCATACAAAAGCTGAAAATGCTATAAAGTCTTTAGTTGGAATTATCTTTTTCCTATATATATCAATTGTATAGCTTAATGTTTGAAATGTATAGAAACTAATGCCAACTGGCAATATAATGTTAAGAGTGTTAGTATTAATCTCTAACCCAACAAGACTGAATGCATTCGCAAAATTCTCTAAAAAGAAATTATAGTATTTAAATACAGCTAGCAGTCCAAGATTAACGACAATACTTGTTGAGAGCAATAATTTTCTCTTAAAGGATTGTGTTTCAGATTTTAAATTTACTCCAACAGTATAGTCAACAATTGTTGAAAGCAATATAAGAGATAGAAATCGCCAGTCCCACCAGCCATAGAATGTGTAACTGGCAATTATTATAAGTAGGTTCTGAATTCTTATGCTATTTTTAGCAACAAACCAATATAGTATAAAGACGATTGGCAGGAAAATTGCAAAGTCAATTGAATTAAAGAGCATAAACTCAGTTTATTTCTATTAATTGTAGTTTTTTATATCATGCGAAATGATATATGCAATAATACGAAAAATCAACTAATGGATTCATTAGTTAATAATTATGATTGTTGATATTTTGAGTATGTTGTGCTGATATTGTATATGCTTTTTACTCTAACTATTGTTCTTGATTTTTGAATTTGTAATATCGATTATAACTTTCTCTAGGGCGCAAGCCTCATCAACCAATTTATTTCCTTTTTCTAGGGTTTCTGTTACAAATTTTTTATCTTCACAATCAATGCAATTGATCTTTACATTTAAGAAAGCACCAATTACAGCAGTACGAGCACAAAGTGCCCCGACACCTGCATCTGTCACAGAATTTGGATTTCCAGTCTCTGCCATAACCTGCATTATCTTCATAGAAGCAAAAGCAGTTTCCATTACTTTAAAAGGTACAAGTATAGCATATCTTGTTGCAGTTTGTATTGCTTCATTTCGTTGTTTTTTTTCTTTTTCTGTGTCTTTTGGGAGGCGGAATGCATCCATGATTTTATTGAATGCGTTAGTGTCTTCATCTACTAAATCTAGAAGTGTGTTTTGGTATTCTATTCCTTTTACTGCCCAATTAGAAAACTCATCCCATCTATTATCCCAACCTCTCTTGTGTGCAGATAAATTAGCAACCATTGTGCCAAGTGAAACACCTATTGCGCCACAATAAGCAGAGATAGAGCCTCCTCCTGGAGCAGGACTCTCAGATGCCGTTTCATTTGCAAAATCAATAAGTGTCATATTTATTAATGGTTTTTTAGTGTCAACATCTAGCATGTACTCAATTACTCTTTCTTTAGGGTTGAAAGGAGATAGCTCATCTAATCCTAACGTTTTTATTGCAATCTTCATAATTTCACTCTCATGAATCCCTGTTGATCGTTTTTGTTTTTTAAGAAAGTATTTTCCTGCATCAATAAGTACTTTCTTTGGCACTAAACCTACTAGTTCTGATCCTGTTACACGTATTCCTCTTGTAGTTGCTCTTTCACAAGTTTTATCAAATACTTCATGTAAAGGAGCAATATTTATATTTGTAAGATTATAAGATATCTGTGCAACACCATATTCTTCAATAAACCACCCTATTCCTTTGACTGCTTTAAATAATCCTGGAATTTTTAATGGAGTTCCATTTTTGTCTTTCATTATTTTCCCTGATATTTCACCTCCTTCTCTTTTAATTCTTCCAGCTTCACGGATATCAAATGCGATTGCATTGGCTCTTCTTGTAGATGTAGTATTTAGGTTAATATTATATGCCACCAAAAAATCTCTGGCTGCAACAGCAGTAGCTCCTGATTTTTTTACTGAGTCATTAAATGCAGAAGGTCCATAATCTGGTTTCCAATTAGGGTCAGTTAGTTTTTTAGATAGTCCTTCATATTCACCATTCCTACAATTTGCAAGATTTTTTCTTTTTTCTTCTTTAGCTGCTGATTCATAAAGATAGATAGGTATTGCTAGTTCTTCACCTATTTTCTTTGCTAGTTTGTCCGCCCAACCTTTACATTCTTCCATGCTTATATTTGCAATTGGTACTAGTGGACATACATCTGTTGCTCCCATCCTAGGGTGCTCTCCAGAGTGCTTGCTCATATCAATTAACTCTTTTGCTTTCTTAATAAGTAGAAATGCTGCATCAATTACCCTTTGAGGTTCTCCTACGAAGGTTATTACTGTTCGATTTGTTGCTTTTCCTGGATCAATATTTAGCAATTTTACACCATCAACTTGTTCAACTGTTGAGGCTATAGCTTTAATTTTTTCTGCATCTCTTCCTTCGGATATATTTGGAACACATTCAATAATTTGTTTCATGCTTTTCTTTATTTAAGATACAAAGATACTATTCTTGTTTATAAAAAACATATTTTTGCATTGATGGATAAGGAAACAAAGTTGGCAGTTGCAAAGGGTGATATGCTTCCCTTGATGGAAGCTTTTTACACATTACAAGGAGAAGGGTTTTATGCTGGAAAAGCTGCTTATTTTTTACGAATTGGTGGATGTGATGTGGGATGTCATTGGTGTGATGTGAAAGAAAGCTGGAATTCTAATCTATATCCACCAACTAAAATTAGTGATATTTTAAATGGTATTTCTATGTGTTCGGTAGATACTGTTGTAATTACTGGTGGCGAACCATTAATGTGGAATTTAGAGAAATTGACTGCAGCATTAAAGAAAAGGAATTTTAATATTCATCTAGAGACATCAGGAGCATATCCTTGTAGTGGTAATTTTGATTGGATCTGTTTGTCTCCTAAAAAGATGCAGTCTCCATTAGAAGAGATAAAGTCAATAACAGATGAATTAAAAGTTATTGTAAATAATAGACATGATTTGATTTGGGCTGAGGAAATAAGAGCAGAATTTAGTGATACTTGCAGATTATATCTACAACCAGAATGGAGTAGGAGAGTAAAAATCATTCCAATGATTATAGAATTTGTTAAGGTTAATACTCATTGGAGTATTTCGTTGCAAAGTCATAAGTATATTAATATACCGTAATGATGAGAAGATTAATTTTGATTTTTTGCTTAATACCTGTTTTTGCACTTTCTCAGAAGCTAGATTATAAGAATTTTGATAAGTCAGTAAAATATAATAATAATGGTAATATAGAAAAGGCAATCAAGTATGCTAATAAAGCATTAGAAAACTCACCTTCCTGGAATCAACCTAACTTACTTTTAGCATCTATCTATGCTAAGGATAGACAGATTGAGCGTGCGGCTTTTCATCTTTTGGAAGTATATGATGAGAATAGCCCTGATGATATTAATGGGATTAATCAAGTAGTCAGATTATATTATTCTCATGGATTTTATCAAAAGGCTTTGTTTTATGCTGAAAAAATCATTTCTAATGAAGCAGGTAAGTATAGGTTTGCTAATGAATTAGATAGATATATTAATAATTGCAAATTTGCGATTGAGGCAATAAAGAATCCTGTTGAATTTAATCCTATCAATCTTGATAATAAAGTTAATTCATCTTTTGCTGATTTTGTAAATACTCTATCTGTTGATGGGAGTAAAATATTCTTCACAAGAAGAATAGAATATAATGCTAGAAAGCCACAGGAGGATTTGTTTTTCTTTAGTTTTGTTGATAGTGGGTTGAATGCTTTGCCTTTTAATACAGAATTTAATGAAGGAGCAATAACCGTTTCTCCAGATGGATCCTTGTGTATATATAGTGCCTGTGATAGACAGAATAGTATTGGGGGTTGTGACCTGTTTTATAGAACCTTTATTGAAGGTTTAGGTTGGTCAGAAGAAAGGAATCTAGGGAATTCTGTAAATTCAAAATATTGGGAGACACAAGCTAGTTTCTCTCCTGATGGTAAATATCTTTATTTTATTAGTAATAGAGAAGGTGGGGTTGGAGGTGATGATATTTGGAGATCAGAATTTACTGAGCATGGTTTTATGCAAGCAGAGAATTTGGGCGCTTTAATAAATACTCGATATAATGAAATGTCTCCCTTTTTACATCCTGATAACTTAACATTCTATTTCTCATCAAATGGTCATGTTGGAATGGGAGATTATGACATCTATGTTAGTAGGAGGGGAAGTGTCCTGAAGCAATGGGGATTGCCTGAAAATGTAGGTTATCCAATTAATACCCATAATGTTGAGAACTCTTTAGTAGTTGCTCATGATGGTAGAACTGCTTACTATACATCTAATCATAGTGGTTTTGGACAAGAGGATATCTTTGTTTTTAATTTACCGGAGAGTATGCAGGCTGATAAGATCTCAGAGCTTGAAATTGAGATTATTACTCAGAAGCCAGGAGATGAGGTTGTATTAAATAATGTAACTTTTGCCTCTAATTCATCTGAGATTGATTCTACATCATATATTGAGTTGAATAAGTTGCTTGACTACCTTATTAAGCATCCACATTTAGATATAGAAATCCAAGGACATACAGATAATATTGGTGGTAATATTGATAATCTTATTCTATCAGAAAAGAGAGCTAATTCAGTTTATAATTATCTGCTTACTAAGGTTAAAAACAAGCTTGAATATAGAGGGTATGGTGAGTCAAGACCACTTTCTCCTAATAATACAATTGAAGGTAGAAATCTAAATAGAAGAACTTCATTTGTTATTACCAATTAGATTACACATATATTTAGAATATAAATATGTCTTCTTTGTTTTTTGGTTTCTCATCTCCTCTCCAAATAAATCCTTTTAGAAAACGATCTTCCTTTTCCAAATTCTCATAGGGAGTGGTGATAGAGTTTGGCATTACTTCATAATTAATGATATCTAATTTATTTTTTTTAAAGTAAAGTTTCATATTTGAACATTCTGAAAAATTCAATCCAATTTTCTTATTCTCATCATTTATAATAAAGATGCTTTGCCCATTTCCTTCTATATCCATCTTATGTATTTTATTTTCAGAAAAGTAGGCAACCATTTTTTTGCCTTTCATTTGATTGTAGTCTATAGAATCTTCTTTAGAAATAATCATAGGGTTTGGTTCTAAGAAAATTTGATGTATTTTACCTTCTTGTGTTAGTAATTGGATGGTATCTGCTGTAATCTGAAACACATCATTCCATAAAATAGGGTTGTTAAACATATTTATTGTTGAATTATTGAACTTATAATCCAAAGAATCACATTTCCCCTGAAAATTTTTTTTAAAAAATTTAACCTGATTATAAGCTAATATCTGTTCTTCTTCAGGTCTTTGTATGCTTACAAACTTATTAGCATGCATAAATAGTGTGTCATTTTCAAATAAAATAAGCAATAAAGGATCGATAGTTACTTCAATGCTATTTTCTTCTTCAAAATATTCCCCAAGCCCCCCTAATACTCGAATGTTATTTATAGTGTCAATGACTTCAACATTATGTATTGCTTTTCCGTATTTTAGATGCATGTTATAGTAGATGCTGTCACTCTTTAATGTGTAGTTCTTAGTTTGTATATATGCATTGTCTTGGAATTGGGATATACTTGTTTGAGTATTATGCCAACCGTTTTCACAATAAATTAATTTGTTTTTAGAAGTAATATGTGAGGGGCCAAAAAAGTAGACAATCTTAATGTCAGATCTATAATGCATAGTATCTGTCAGGATGTTGTAATTTTGACCTAAAACAGTAACGGAATCAGTAAAGATAAAATTATATTTTTGTGAATTATATGCGCCTTTTTTTGATGTTATTATTTTATCATTTTCGATAATAGTACCAGTAAGAGGGTAAGATGCAATCTTAGAATCTAAATTGTAGAATATCTGATGAGTTTTTAGTGTCATATATTTATCAATAAGCTGTACATTTCCTTTTATATTAATCTTTCTCTTGGACGCAATATATATGAGGTTTTCGCCTGTTATGGTAATGCTGTCACCTTGTTTTATACGAATGTTTCCATAGGCTTGAATTTTGTTTTGATTTATATAATGATATGCCGAGTCACACTGCATAATTGCATTATTATGTTTAAATGAGACATTCCCAATTAGACGCCAGTAATTTGGATGTATATTACTATTGGCATAGGTGTTATCTGAATTAAGAATCTCTATTTTACTTGTTTGAGCACTTACAATAATACTTATTATTATTAGTGAAATATAGATTAGGAACTTCAATTTTTATCTAAAAAGTGTTTGTTTTCTATCAGGGCCTACTGATACGATAGATATTGGAGTATTTAAAATATCTTCTAACCAAGTAATGTAATCGTGTACTTCTTGTGGTGCTTCAGAAAGATTCTGTAAATCCATTAGATTCCTCTTCCAGCCCTTTAGTTTTTTGTATATTGGTGTTAAATTTTCATTGTCTTCAAATGGTAGGTAATCAATTTTTTCCCCATTAAGTTCGTAATGTGTACATGCCATGACTGTATCAATTCCAGATAACACATCAGCTTTCATCATCATTAATTCTGTTACACCATTAATATTTATTGCATATTTTAGAGCAGGGATGTCGATCCACCCACATCTCCTTGGTCTGCCAGTGGTTGATCCAAACTCATTGCCAACTTTAGCTAATCTGTCACCAATTTCATCATATAGTTCTGATGGAAAAGGACCGCTTCCAACCCTAGTGCAATATGCTTTAAAAATACCAAAAACTTTTCCAATTTTGTTTGGAGCTATCCCAAGTCCTGTACAAGCTCCAGCAGTGATTGTATTAGATGATGTGACAAATGGATAAGATCCAAAGTCAATATCAAGCAATGCCCCTTGTGCTCCTTCAGCTAATATCTTTTTCCCATTTCTAATTGCTTCATGAATATAATGTTCACTTTCTATGTGTTTAAATTCTTTTAAAGTCTTTAAACTATCAAACCATTCCTTTTCAAGTTCATCTAACTGATATTCAAAATCATAAAAATTCAAGATCTGAATGTGTTTTCTCTTTAGTTTTTCGTATTTTTCTTTAAATTTTTCTGTGGATATATCTCCTATCCGAAGTCCATTCCGCCCTGTTTTGTCCATGTAGGTAGGTCCTATTCCTTTTAATGTTGATCCAATTTTCTGCTTCCCTTTTGCTTTCTCAGAGGCAGCATCAATTAGTTTGTGTGTTGGAAGTATTAAGTGTGCTTTCTTTGATATTAAAAGTTCTGCCATCTCAATATCAAGATTATTTATTTTAATTATTTCAGTCTGAAAAATTACAGGATCAATTACAACACCATTACCAATGAGGTTAATTATCCCCTTGTGAAAGATGCCAGATGGTATTGTGTGCAGAACATGCTTGATTCCATCAAATTCTAATGTGTGACCAGCATTAGGTCCTCCCTGGAAACGGGCTATAATATCATACTTTGATGTAAGTACATCAACAATTTTCCCCTTTCCTTCATCTCCCCATTGAAGTCCTAAAAGAACATCTGCTTTCATATAATAATATTTTCTATTTATTTAGTTTAGATTGACAATTATTGCAAATTCCATAGAAGTTCAATGCATGTCTATTTATTTTAAAGGACATATTCTTTTCAATCACATTTTTGATTCCTTGTATTCTAGGGTCACAAAATTCTATCATCTGATCACAGGCTGTACATATTAAATGGTCATGTTGTCTATTTGAGTATGATTTTTCATATTGTGCTTGGGCTTTCCCAAATTGGTGCTTGCGAATAAGATGGCATGACAACAAAATCTCAACTGTATTGTAAAGTGTAGCTCTACTTACTCGATAGTTTTTATTTTTCATCTGAAGATACATCCCTTCTATATCAAAATGTCCTTCGGAATTATATATTTCTTTTAAGATGGCATAACGTTCTGGGGTTTTTCTATGCCCTTTTTCATTGAGGTAATCTGTAAGAATCTCATTAACTTTTTCAATGATGTTGTTATTTAACACTTTCCATTTTATTAAAACACAAATTTATAAAATTTCCTTATTAATTATTACTAAAAATCAAATAAAGACACTAAAAATCAATCATGTTTATAAGTTCTTGTGATTGATGAGATGGCTTTTATTCTCATAAGCTTTTTTGTAAGCTCTTCTAAAAAAGAAACATTATGTACTTTTAATGTGATTATTCCCTCAAATATACCGTCATCACTAGTGATATTTATTGACTTAATATTAACGTGCATTTGATTGGAAATTATTTGAGTTACCCTATTCATAAGTCCGACACTATCTATACCTTTTATATTTATTGATGCAATAAAGTCAATTTCTCCTTTTGATATCCATTTAGCTTTTAATATTCTATATGCGTAATTAGAACGCAGTTGTATTGCATTCGGGCAGTCAGACCTATGTACTTTTAAGCCATCAACTACTGTTAAGAAACCAAAAATTAAATCACCTGGTATAGGATTGCAACATGCTGCCATTCTATAATCTAAAACCTCATCATCTTCATTGAAGACAATAAATTTCTCTGATTTCTTTTTTGTTTTTATATTGCTTGATTGTGGCCCATAGATCTTATTTTTAATTGTTTGAAACCATCTTCCTTTTTTTAAAAGTACAAATTCTTTAATCTGAGTGTTAGAAATAGCATTCGTACCAAATTTGAAGTATAAATCAACTGATGTCTGAGCATCAAAATATTTTATAAGTTCTGTTTCTGTTTGGGTAGATAATTTTAATTTTAAATGTTTTAATTTTCGTTCAGCAATTTCTTTCCCAACAATAGCAATTGATTTTTTATCTTCTTTAAGTGCCGATTTTATCTTGGATTTAGCTCTTGATGTCACAACAAACCTTAGCCAATCTTCTCTGGGTCTTTGTTTTTTTGAAGTAATTACCTCTACTTGATCACCACTTAATAATTGATGGCTTAATGAAACCAGCCTTCCATTTACTTTAATTCCCATACATTTTAATCCTATATCTGTATGTATTTCAAATGCAAAATCAAGGGCTGTACTTCCTTTTGGAAGCGTCTTTAGATCACCTCCAGGTGTAAATATATATATCTCTCCCGAGTATAGGTTTAATTTAAAATCATCAATAAATTCTATTGCATTACTTTCAGGATTTGTTAATAATTCTCTAATTTTTTCAATCCAGTTGTCTAAAGAGCTTTCTTTACTGCCTTCTTGTTTGTATTTCCAATGAGCAGCATATCCTTTTTCAGCAATATCATCCATTCTTTTACTTCTGATTTGTACTTCCACCCATTTCCCATCATCTCCGATGACAGTAGTATGTAGTGATTCATATCCATTTGCTTTTGGAGTTGATATCCAATCTCTTAATCTATCTGGGTTTGGTTTGTAATAATCAGTGACAATTGAATATATTTTCCAGCAATCAGACTTCTCACTCTCTAATGAAGATTCAACAATAATTCTTATAGCAAATTTGTCAAATATGTCATTAAAATTAACGCCTGTGTTAACCATCTTATTTCTAATTGAGAAGATAGATTTTGGTCTTCCTGTGATCTTAAATTTGAGATTTTCTTCTTTTATTTTTACTCGAATAGGTTTAGAAAATTTTGATATGTATTTAGTCCTTTCTTCCTTAGTTTCATTTAATTTCTCTGTAATAGCTTTGTAAATCTCTGGTTTGGTGAATTTTAATCCAAGATCTTCTAGTTCTGTTTTTATAGGGTAAAGTCCTAATCTATGAGCAAGTGGTGCATATAAGTAGAGTGTCTCAGAAGCGATTTTAAGTTGCTTTGATTTAGACATGTTTTCTAAAGTACGCATATTATGTAATCTGTCAGCAAGTTTTATAAGTATTACTCTGACATCATCTGATAACGTCAGAAGCATTTTTCTAAAATTCTCAGCTTGTAATGAAACATTCTTATCAAAAACATCTTGAATTTTAGTGAGGCCATCGATGATTTTAGCAACCTTTTGCCCAAATATTTTTTCGATATCTTTTAGCGTGTAATCAGTATCTTCAACAACATCATGTAATAATGCGCAAATAATAGAAGTGGTTCCTAATCCTATCTCTTTAGCTGCAATATGTGCGACGGCGATAGGATGATAGATATATGGTTCTCCACTTTTCCTTCTCATTTCTTTATGTGCCTCAACAGCAATATCGAAAGCTTCACGAATATTCTTTTTGTCTGACTTATTTGTTTTATCAGAACATACTCTTAGTAAAGCTTTATACCTATTTAAAATTTCTTTCTTTTCTTGTTCAAAGTTTATTGGCTGCATTTATAGATTAGGAGAAAATAGGGTAAGAGTTCATTAGTTGATTAACTTTTTTTCTTGTAATATTGATAATTTCTTCATTTGTATGATTAATAATGACTGTGTCAATTAGCTCAACAATCCTTGGGATGACATCTTCTTTTATACCTCTTGTTGTTATTGCTGCAGTTCCAAATCTTATGCCAGATGTGATGAAGGGAGATTGGGTGTCAAAAGGAACCATATTTTTATTTGCAGTTATGTCAGCTTTAACTAATGCATTTTCTGCATCTTTTCCAGTAATATTCTTATTTCTTAGATCTATAAGCATACAATGATTCTCGGTTCCCCCAGAAATTATTTTATATCCTTTTTGGATGAATTCATTGGCCATGATTTTTGCATTATTTATAACTTGTTGACTGTAAATTTTGAATTCAGGCTCTAAAGCTTCCCCAAAAGCAATCGCTTTAGCTGCAATCACATGCTCTAAAGGACCTCCTTGAGTTCCTGGAAACACTGCTGAGTTTAGAATTCCTGACATCATTCTATTCTTTCCTTTAGCTGTTTTTCTACCCCATGGATTTTCAAAATCTTCCCCCATCATTATCATACCTCCTCTTGGTCCTCTTAAAGTCTTATGTGTTGTAGTTGTTAATATATGGCAATGTGGTGCAGGGTTGTTTAATAGTTGGGCAGCAATTAGTCCTGCAGGATGAGCAATATCTGCCATTAGTAATGCGCCAACTTTTTCCGCAATTACTCGAAATCTTGAATAATCCCAGTCTTGAGAATAAGCAGATGCTCCGCAAATAATTAATTGAGGCTGTTCTTTTACAGCAGTTTCTTCTAATTTATCATAATCTACTTTTCCACTTGATTCCTCAACATTATAGAAAGAGGTGTTATATAATTTCCCAGAGAAATTCACTGGAGATCCATGTGTTAAGTGTCCTCCATGTGACAGGTTGAATCCTAGTATCTTATCACCAGAGTTTAGACATGCTAGCATCACGGCTGCATTTGCTTGTGATCCAGAGTGAGGTTGTACATTAACGTATTCTACGCCAAATAGTTTTTTTGCTCTATCAATAGCTAATTGTTCAATTTCATCCACAATTTCACAGCCACCATAATATCTTTTTTTAGGAAAACCTTCTGCATATTTATTTGTTAAACATGATCCCATTGCTTGCATTACATGATCGCTTACAAAGTTCTCTGAAGCAATTAATTCAATGCCATTTCTTTGTCTTTCATGTTCTTTCTTTATTAAATCAAAAACTATTTGATCTCTTTTCATCGCTAAATATTTAAAAGTTTCTATTTTCGTAGTCGCAACAAATGTATATAATTTTATGAATAGAATTAAAGAACTTTTCGGAATTAAATATCCAATTATTCAGGGTGGCATGATATGGTGTAGTGGTTGGGAGCTAGTGTCTTCGGTAAGTAATGTAGGAGGATTAGGTTTAATTGGTTCTGGATCCATGTATCCTGAAATATTAAGAGATCATATTAAGAAGTGTAAGTTGGCTACAAAGAAGCCGTTTGGTGTAAATATACCATTGATTTATCCTAATATTAAGGATCATATTCAGGTGCTTATTGATGAAGAGGTGAAGATTGTTTTTACATCAGCAGGTAACCCTAAGACATATACTTCATATCTCCAAGATAATGGGATGAAAGTTGTTCATGTAATTTCAAATAGAAGGTTTGCAATTAAATGTGCTGAAGCTGGAGTAGATGCAATTGTTGCGGAAGGTTTTGAGGCAGGAGGTCATAATGGTGTTGATGAGATCACTACAATGTGTTTAATTCCTATGATTGCTGATGCTGTTGATATACCATTAATAGCAGCAGGAGGTATTGGTAGTGGTAAATCAATGTTGGCAGCTATGGTTTTGGGTGCTGATGCTGTTCAGATTGGCAGTCGTTTTGTTGCTAGTGATGAGTGTTCCGCGCATATTAATTTTAAAAATAGAGTTGTGAGTACTAAAGAAGGAGAAACAGATTTAACCCTAAAGGAATTGCTAGGTGTGCGTTTAATAAAGAATAGTTTCTATAATCAGATTCAACAGGCATATGCGAGTAATGCTACTCGTAAAGAATTAGAAGATTTACTAGGTAGGGGTAGAGCAAAGAGAGGAATGTTTGAAGGTGATTTAATTCATGGTGAGCTAGAAATTGGTCAAGTTTCTGCAATGATAAAAGATGTTTTACCTGTATCCCAAATTGTTTCGCAGATTGTCGAAGATTTTAATAGTGCTAGTAAAAAAAATGGAGGTTTGTTTTTGTAGTTTGGGTAGTATTTATTACTACTACTATAAATTCAGACTAATATATAAGAGTCTATAGTTTCTGGTATGTACGGTGTTATTTATAATATTAGTTGATTTGATTTCGATAGGCTTTCTTTTTCTATATTTGTAAAGTAAATTTTAATTTAAATTGATGAAAAGATTTTTCTCCTTATTTCTGTTTGTTATAGTGTCTCTGAATCTATTAGCCTCTCATTTTATTGGAGGTGAGATTACTTGGGAATGTGATATTGATCCTTTAAGTCCTAATTTTGGCAAGTATACTTTCTATATGCATATATATCAGGATTGCGATGGAATCGATTTTTATTTTGGTAATTGTGCAGAATATATAACAATTCATAATCATCCTAGTCTATCACAGATATGTATGAATTTTTTAGATACTAATGATATTTCTTCTACTGGTGTTCCTGGTTTTGCTCCTTGTTATAATTGTGATAATCAACCAAATAATCAATTTGGAGCTGTGAGGGAGTGGGTATATGTTTCTGATCCTATTATTATTAATGGCACACCACCTGCGAATGGCTGGCATTTTACATGGGGAAGTTGCTGTAGAAGTAGTTTGCTTACTCAAGGCATGAATGATGATGATTGGACTATAAGATCTGTAATGTATCCATATACTGATGCTAGTGGGGTGGTGTTCCCTAATGGAAATAGTTGTCATGATAATTCGCCAATTTTTAAAGAACGGCCAAAATCAATATTGTGTACTGGATATCCTTTTTCTTATAGTCATCTTGCTTTTGATGTTGATCTAGATTCATTAAGTTATAGTTGGGCTGAGCCATTAGGTGATAATTTTATTTATGATCCAAATAATCCTAATTCTATTGCACTAGCTTTTACAGCTCCTTATTCAGTTAATTCTCCTATACCAGGCAATCCCACTCTAGATAGTGAAAATGGTGAAATATCATTTTTATCAAATATATCTGGAATATTTGTTACCTGTATAAAAGTTGCAGCATTTAAATGTGGACAAATAGTTGCAGAGGTATATAGAGATGTTAATGTGGCGCTTATTTCATGTGGAAATCTTCCAAATGGCAATCCAAACCTGCCTCCAACAATTACACCGCCATTAGGGCCTCAGAATTGGATCACAAGTTTGAATCCATCAACAGGCCTTCCCTCTTACGAAACAACAGTAATGGCTGGTGAACTTGTAAGTTTTTCGGTAGTTGCCACAGATAATGATGTGAATTCAACAGGTAATTTACAGAATTTATCTTTAGAAGTTGAAGGCGGTCAGCTTGATCCTTCATTAGCCTTAAGTGCTCTTGCAACATTTACTATAACTTCATCTTCACCAGGTAATATTTCAGGTGATTTTCTTTGGCCTTCTAATTGTGATCATATGCAGGACTATGGTTGTGGAAGAGAAGGTGGGGCATATACCTTTAATATAAAGTCTTATGATGATTTTTGCCCTGCAAACGGTATTGTAATTGCCACTATTACTATTAATGTTATTCCACCACAACCAGATCTTAGATGTGTGTCTGTAGATCTAGATGGAGGTGTTGATCTGTTTTTTTCTTTCCCAGTAGGAGTTGTTGATACTAATATTAAATATGATGTCTTCTTCTCTAAGCAGTTAGGAGGTCCTTATGCGTTGATTGATAGTGTTTTTTTTCCTGACACTACTTTTTATCATGCTAACTCAGATGCTAATGCTTCTGAGAGCTATTACTATCTCCTTGGTTCGGTAACATGTGGAACTAATATAGGTGGCGCTAGTGATTCATTGTTGTATTCCGATACTTTGTCAAGTATATTAATGAATGGTGGAGTTATAAATGATGGAGTGACTGCTGATTTATATTGGAATCCTGTGCATGATCCTTTACTCCTTTCATCATCTAGTAACTATGATTTACATTATATAAATATTAATGGTTTTGATACTATCATTGCTAATATAACAGATCTTTTTTATCAAATGGATGGCGATGCTTGTGATTATTATCCTGAATTTTATGTTGAAATTGATGATGCAAGTGGTTGTATCTCTAGATCATCATTAGCTATTGTACACCTTCTTGATACAATATCTCCTTTTACGCCAAATATTAAAGATGTTTCTGTTAACAATTTAGGAAAATCAGTTGTTAGTTGGATGCCTTCATTAGGAGCTGATTTATATATTATCTATTGGCAAGATAATGATGGTGCTTGGATTACATTAGATACTGTTTCATCATCTATAACTTCGTATATTTATCAGAGCTCTGAAGCACAGATTATGATTGATAATTTTAGTATTAAAGCTATTGATTCTTGTGGTAATTCAAGAGTAAGATCACTAGTGCATAATTCTATTTTATTAACTAATACTGCCGATGCTTGTGATTATTCAATATCGTTAGATTGGAATGACTATATTAATTGGGATGGTGGTGTCCATCATTATGATGTTTTTGTTACTGAGTTGGATACTAGTGGGAATCTTATTAATTCAGTTACTAGAATAGTTGGGTCTACTGAATTTTTAATACAAAATATTACTTCCTTGAATTCGTATAGTATCTATATACAATCATATAATAATGATTCTACTTTACAAGCTGTTTCAAATACTCTTAGTGTAAGTATTGAGTTCCCTGGTAAACCTTTGTTTAATTATATTGAATATGCGTCAGTTAATCATTCTGATGCTTCAGTTGATTTGAGTTGTATTGTAGATCTTTCTGCTGTGATCGACAGATATGATGTTTACCGTACTTTAAATAATATTTCCTATAAGATTGGAGAAATCAATATTACTGGTGTGAGTCCAGTTAATTTTAATGACAATGATGTTTTAACTCAAGATTATTTTTATCAATATCATATTTACCCTGTTGATACTTGTGGAGTTACTCTTGCTGCACCACCATATAATTCATTAATTTATTTAAATGACACATCATTTGCGCAGACGATTCTACTTGAATCTGAAATTAATCTTGATTATTCTGCCATTCCTTCTCTACAGGGTCAGTATACTAATACATTGGTTTTTAATGAGTATGAAAAATGGTTAGGTGATGTGTCTGAATATCGCTTATATAGATCAGTTAATCGAGAGCCTTTTAATTTGATTCCGTTATATGTTTGGGATAGAGTTGATTATCCAGATCAGCCATTAGAATATATTGATGTCGTTACTGAATTTGGTGATGGTAATGGTAGGTTCTGCTATTATATACATGCGATTGAGGGTGTGTCCAATGCTTATGGACCTACGCTTGAAGGCAGCTTTTCTAACATTTCCTGTGTTTCACAAACTCCTGTGATTTTTGTTCCAAACACTTTTACTCCTAATGGAGACGAGCATAATGAGGTTTTTAAACCAATAACATATTTTGTTGCTGAAGAAGGGTATTCTTTTTCTATATATAATAGAGAGGGTACTAAAATATTTGAAACTGACAATCCTCTTAAAGGATGGGATGGAAGTTATATGCAGGCACAGGTCCAAACAGGCAAATATATTTATCACCTACAGTTTGTAAATAGTCTTGGTAACCTGACAAATAAAACGGATGTAATTAATCTGGTTAGATAATAATTATGGATAAATATAAATAGTCTTTAATTACGTACTATTTTATGTTTTAAAGTGTTAATTTTGCCTGATTTTAATTTGTTATTATGATTAATAAAATATTAAAAGAGGGATTAACTTATGAGGATGTTTTAGTAGTTCCTGAATATTCAGAAGTGTTGCCAAATATGGTCGATACTTCAACACGCTTTACAAGAAACATTAATTTAAATATCCCTGTTGTATCTGCGGCGATGGATACTATTACTGAATCTAGAATGGCTATTGCAATTGCTCAAGAGGGTGGTATTGGGGTCCTTCATAAGAATATGACAATTGACCAGCAAGCAATGGAGGTTAGGAAAGTTAAGCGTTCTGAAAGTGGTATGATTCTAGATCCAATTACCTTAACTATTTCTGCAACTGTTGAAGATGCATTTAAAGTAATGCATGATAATAAGATTGGGGGCATTCCTATTGTTGATAAAAATTCACATTTAATAGGTATTGTTACTAATAGGGATCTTAGGTTTGAAAAAGATATGTCGCTGCCTATATCATCAGTGATGACTTCAGAGAAAATAATTACTGCAGGTATAGATGATATAAAGAATGCTGAAAGTATTTTAAAAGATAATAAGATAGAAAAACTGCCTATTATTGATATTAACAACAGATTAGCTGGCCTTATAACTTTTAAAGATATTATCAAGAATAGATTGCGTCCTAATGCATGTAAGGATAAATATGGAAGGTTAAGAGTCGCAGCAGCAGTAGGAGTAACAGAGGATGTGATCCAGAGGGTGGAAGCCTTAGTAAAAGTATCAGTTGATGCAATTATTATTGATACTGCACATGGTCATACTAAAGGTGTTTTAGATGTATTAAAGAATGTGAAAAAAGTATTCCCTAATTTGGATGTTGTAGTAGGAAATATTGCGACTAGCTCTGCTGCATTGGCTGTAATAGATGCAGGAGCTGATGCTGTAAAGGTTGGTATTGGTCCTGGCTCCATCTGTACAACAAGGGTTATTGCTGGAATCGGCGTGCCACAACTAACTGCAATAATGGATGTTGCTGGGGTTACAAAAAAGAAAGACATTCCTCTTATTGCTGATGGTGGTATTAGATACTCTGGTGATATTGTGAAGGCGTTAGTTGGTGGTGCAAGCACTGTAATGCTTGGCTCCATTATTGCTGGTGTAGAAGAGGCACCAGGTGAGACAATTATCTATGAAGGCAGAAAATTTAAAACTTATAGGGGAATGGGGTCTATTGATGCAATGGAACAGGGATCAAAGGATAGATATTTCCAGACAGAAGTTGATGTCAGGAAACTAGTTCCTGAGGGTATTGTTGGTCGTGTTGCCTATAAAGGAACACTTACTGAAGTTGTTCATCAAATGATTGGTGGCCTAAGAGCAGGTATGGGTTATACTGGATCTTCATCAATTAACGAGTTGAGTAATGCTAAGTTCTTAAAAATAACAGCAGCAGGTATCACTGAAAGCCACCCTCATGATATCAGTATCACTAGGGAGGCTCCAAATTATAGTAGAAAATAAAAAAATTAAATTTCAAAAAATGAAAAAAATAGTTTTAAATATTATTTTATTAACTTTCTTCATCAACTTACACGCTCAAGATGTTTTGAATATTGAGGGTAGAGATATTACATTAGATGAATTTAAGAGTATTTTTTATAAAAACAATCAGAACACTGATATTACCAGAGAATATTTGGATGAATATATAGACCTATTTATTAATTTTAAATTAAAGGTTATAGAAGCTGAAGAATTAGGTTTAGATACTAATAAATCATTTGTTACAGAACTAGAAGGGTATAGAAAACAATTAGCAAAACCATATTTAAAAAATAATGAATTTGATAATCAAATGTTGATTGAGGCATATGACAGAATCCAGCAGGATGTGAATGCTAGTCATATTTTAATCTCATTTGATGATAATGGGTCAGGAGAAGATGTTTCTGCTTACAGTAAGGCTATAGAAATTAGAGATTCTATTATTAATGGTGATATTTCATTCGCTGAAGCTGCTAAGTTATATTCAGATGATAAATCAGCAAATTCTAATGCAGGTAATCTTGGTTATTTTACTGCTTTTATGATGGTTTATGATTTTGAGACGGCAGTATATACAACTTCTGTAGGAGAAGTTTCAATGCCAATTAAAACAAAATATGGATATCATTTAATACAGGTAAATGATAAAAGACCTGCTGTAGGAAAAGTGAAAGTTGCACACATTATGTTTAAAACTGGTTACGGTGCTGATCAGGCTAAGATAAATGAAGCAAATGGCAAGGCTAATAAAGCATTAGAATTATTGCGAAATGGAGAAGATTTCTCCGATGTTGCAGAAAGGTTCTCTGAGGATCGTTCAACTGCAGTTAATGGCGGTAGTTTACCTGTTTTTGGAGTTGGAAAAATGGTGCCGGAATTTGAAAGCGCTGCATTCTCTCTTAAAAGTATTGGTGATATTTCAGAGCCTTTTTTAACTGATTATGGTTGGCATATTATTAAGTTAATTGAGAAAACACCAATACCACAATTTGCTAAGATTGAATCTGATCTGAAAAGAATGATTGAGAAGGATAGTAGAAGTGAGTTGAGTCAATATGCGCTTTTTGAAAAGCTACATAATATATACCAGGTTAATAATAAGCCAAGTGAATATACAGCATTTAGAAAGAAGGCAGCCTTAAAAGTTAAAAAAGGTCTTTTTGAATTTTATATTGTAAATAACACCACTCTATTGACTATAGATGGTAAGGCTATCTCTGTAAATAAATTTGCAGAATATATTGTTGAGAATCAATCAATAGGAAGTGATATTGATGTAATGTATACTGATTTTGTTAATCAACAATTACTTGCTTATGAAGACTCTAAGCTAGAGGAAAAATACCCAGAATATAAAGCATTACTTAAGGAATATAGAGAAGGCATCTTATTGTTTGATTTAACAAATTCAAAAGTATGGTCAAAAGCAATTAATGACACCTTAGGCTTGCAGAATTTTTTTGACTCTAATAGATCGTCTTATAACTGGCCAGATCGAGTTGACGCAACAATTTACTCATGTATTGATTTGACAACTGCTAAAGAAGTAAAGAGATGTATATATAGAAAAAAGAGAGGAGGTGTTAATGATGATGAAATTATTAAATCTATTAATTTTAATAATCCTTTAGCTTTACAGATTAATTCTAAGAAGTTTGTAAAGAATGAGAATGAATATATTGATCAGGTTGATTGGAGGAAAGGTATTGCTAATGATATCGTTCTGGATGATGGCTCATATATTATAGTGGATATTCATCAAATTATTCCATCATGCTTAAAGGAATTAAATGAGACAAGGGGTAAGGTTATTTCTGATTATCAAAATGAGTTGGAATCTAAATGGTTACTAGAGCTAAAATCTAAGTATAGTGTCAGAATAAATATGGATCTTATTTATTCATTAGTTCAGTAGATTTTTGATGAAGCGATTACCTATATCTATATCTTTAGTAGCTTTATTGACATCTTGTTTTAATAACAATGAGGATCAATTGATTGCTAGTTTTAATGATAAAGAGTTATTTTTTTCTGATATTACTAATCATATTACTATTAATACAATAGATTCTATTTATTTTGCTGATAAATTTGTGAATGATTGGCTTAGAAAAGAAGTTATGCTTTCTTATGCAGAGATGAATTTGAATACAGACTTATTAAAGTACGAAAAGCAAATTGATGATTATAGGTCCTCATTGTTAATTTACGCTTATCAACAAGAACTTTTAAATCAAAATCTTGATACTATAATTGATTCATTAGAGATCTATAATTATTATCAAAATTTTAAGCAAGAGTTTAAGCTTAGTAAGAACATTTTTAAGGGAAGATTTATTGTGGTTGACAAAATGGCTCCTAATCTTAATGCTTTAAATAGATGGTATAAATCAGAAAAGGAAAGTGCTAATAATTTTCTAGAAGATTATTGTAATCAATTTTCAAAAGAGTATCATCTTGATTGTGATAGATGGCAGTATTTTTCAAGTATTAATAATAGATTGCCGGAAATGATTGATGAAGAAGAATATTTTTTGAGCAATACAAAAGGATTGTTTCTTGAAGATGATACTTTTAGGTATTATATTTTTATTAAGGATCATCAAATAAAAGGAAGTGAGAGTCCGTTATCGATTGAGGAAGAAAAGATTAGGGATCTAATTCTTAATAAGAGGAAAGTAAGCTATCTAAAGAAGCTTGAAGATGAGCTTTTTAACAATGCTTTAACTAATAAGAACATCAGAATTTACTAATGAATAAATTTTTAAAGTTATTTTTTGCATCTATTTTAGCATTAAGTCTAAATGCTCAATCAGTTGATAAGGTTGAAGCCATTATTGGTGATGAGATTATATTGACATCAGATATTGAGTCACAGTATCTGCAATATCTTTCACAGGGAAATTTTAGATCTTTAGAGGCGAGATGTCAATTGATTGAGGATATACTTTACCAGAAGTTATTAATTAATAAGGCTAAATTAGATAGTGTTGTTATATCAGATACAGATGTTGAACAGGAAATTGAGGGTAGATTAGATTATTTTATAGTGCAATTAGGATCTCTTGAGAAAGTAGAGGGTTATTTTGGAAAATCAAGGAGTGAGATTGAGGTTGAGCTAAGCCAGTTAATTAAGGATCAGTTTATGGCACAGAAGATACAAAGCTCTATTGCTACAGATGTTAAGGCTACTCCATCTGAAGTTCAAGTTTTTTATAATAATCAGAATACTTCTGACATACCTTTGGTGCCTACTAAAGTTGAAGTGATTCAGATAATTATTAAGCCTGAAATTGCTAGTGAGCAGAAGGATAAATTAAAAGATAAGCTTAATGGATTTAGAAAGAGAGTGTATGCTGGTGAAGATTTTAAGGTCTTGGCAACCTTATATTCTGATGATCCTGCTTCTGCTTCTAGAGGAGGTGAGCTTGGTTTTGTTAAGAGAGGAGATTTGGTTCCTGAATTTGAAAGAACAGCTTTTAGATTAAAAGAGGGGGAAATCTCAGAGGTAGTTGAATCGCAGTTTGGATTTCATATTATTCAATTGATTAAAAGGAGAGGAGATCAGATTAATGTTAGGCATATTTTACTTAAATCTAAAGTTAGTTCAACTGCTTTATATAATGCTAAATTAGAGATTGAGGAGATTGAGGATGAAATTCGAGGGGGTGGGATTACTTTTGAGGATGCTGTGATTAAATATAGCGATGATGAGAGTAAGAGTAATGGAGGATTGTTATTAAATCCAAATACTATGTCTACTATGCATACTATAGATGATATGTCTCCAAAACTTAAGCGTATAGTTGATAATCTCTCTGTTAATGAAGTCTCTAATGCCACAGTAATAGATCTGCCTGATGATTCTCAGGCCTACAGGATATTGAAAATCAGTAAGAGAGTTGAAGCACATACAGCTAATTTAGCGGATGATTTTTCAATGATTAAAGAAATTGTTGTAAGTATTAAGAAACAGGATGAATTACATAACTGGATACAAAAAACAATTAATGAAACATATATTAGAATTAATGAGGATATTTTAGGTTGTACGTTTAATCATAAATGGATAAAATAATATGAATAATGATGTAAATACTATTGATGAGTTTGTTGTAAAGTATAATGAGTTTAAAAATGAGATAGGAAAAGTTATTGTTGGTCAGGATGAAGTAGTTCAGCAAGTTCTTATATCTGTTTTTTGTAATGGGCATTGTTTATTAGTGGGGGTTCCTGGTTTAGCAAAAACTCTTTTAGTGAAAACAATTGCAGATTCTTTAGGGCTTAATTTCAATCGTATTCAGTTCACTCCAGACCTTATGCCTTCTGATATAGTTGGGGCAGAAATTTTAGATGAGAACAGGCAGTTTAAGTTTATTAAAGGTCCTTTATTCTCTAATGTTATCTTGGCAGATGAGATTAATAGAACACCTCCTAAAACACAATCTGCTTTACTCGAAGCTATGCAGGAGCGTTCTATTACTAATGCTGGAAAGAGGTATGATTTAGGTAGTCCTTTTTTTGTTTTAGCTACACAAAATCCTATTGAACAGGAGGGGACATACCCGCTTCCTGAAGCACAGCTCGATAGGTTTATGTTTAATGTCGTTCTAGATTACCCTACATATGAAGAGGAATTAATGATTGTAAGAAAAACAACTATTAAACAGAATGTTAATTTGAACCCTATTGTTTCTGCTGATGAGATTATTAGATTCCAGGAAGTAATAACAAAATTACCAGTAACTGATAATGTGTTGCAATATGCAGTAGGTTTAGTTGCAAAAACAAGACCAAATTCCGAGAAAGTTGCTGATGTAGTTAAGGAGTATGTAGAGTGGGGTGCTGGTCCTAGAGCTTCACAATATATGATAATGGCGGCAAAATGTCATGCTGCAATCAATAATAAATACTCTCCCGATATTGAGGATGTTAAAGCTGTTGCGAAGCCTATATTGACTCATAGAGTAATTAAGAACTATAAAGCTGAAGCTGAGGGTATGACTATTGAGCAAATTATTGATGCAATTTTATAATGATATTACCAATTGTAGCTTTTGGATCACCAGTTTTAAGAAAGAAATGCACATCAGTTTCTTCTGAATATCTTAATCTTGATTCTCTAATATCTAATATGTGGGATACTATGTATGCTGCTAGTGGTGTTGGACTAGCTGCCCCTCAGATCAACAAGTCTATTAGATTATTTATTATTGATACAACACCATTTCTTGATGATAGTGATGATTCTGATTTAAAAGTTATTAAAAAGGTATTTATTAATCCAAATATTATTAATGAATCAGGATCTATGTGGAGTTTTAATGAGGGTTGCTTATCAATTCCAGAAATAAGAGAGGATGTGAACAGGAAATCTTCGATTACTATTGAGTATTTTGATGAAAATTTCAAGATGCATACTGATGTATTTGATGGGTTGACAGCACGTGTAATACAACATGAGTATGATCATGTAAATGGCGTTTTATTTGTTGATAAGCTATCTCAGTTGAGAAAAAGGATGATAAAAAGTAAACTCTTGGACATTAGGAAGGGGAAGATTAGTGCTAATTATAAAATGAGATTTTCTAAATAATTTATCTGATTAAAACTTTAAACATTTCTTTTTTTCCAATAAACCCATTTAGTTGGTCTCCTACTATTACTTTTCCTACTCCTGCTGGTGTGCCTGTATATATTAAATCACCTATCTTTAAGGTGTAGAATTTTGATAAGTATGATATTATCTGTTCAAAATTGAATATCATATCACTACTATTTCCTAATTGAACCTGTTTCTCATTTTTATTTAGTGAGAAAATAATATTATTAATATCTAAATCTAATTTATTAATGAATGTATGACTAATTTGGGCAGAACCATCAAATCCTTTTGCTATCTCCCATGGAAGCCCCTTTTCTTTACATTCATCTTGTATATCTCGAGCAGTGAAATCAATTCCTAATCCAATTTCTGAATAGTATTTATGAGCAAACCTTTCTTCAATATGTTTCCCGGATTTGTTGATTTTTATAACTAGCTCTACCTCATATTGGATATTTTCTGAATAGTATGGAATAAAAAACGGATGATTTCTTGGCTGAATTGCTGTATCAGGTTTTAGGAAGAATAAAGGTGTTTTAGGAATTGAGTTATTTAATTCTTTTATGTGGTTAATATAGTTTCTTCCGATGCAGATTATTTTCATTTTAGGAGTTGAATTTACTTTGTAATTTCATTTTTGTTGCAAAATCTCTCATTACATTTTTTGTAAATAATGGAAAGTCAGCTTGATTAATCCATGAAAAATAACCTGGATTCTCCTTCCATATTTCTAATAGAGTTATATTTCGATATTTTCCAAAACTTAATATTTCCTCGCCATCTTGATTAAATCGAATAAATCCTGCCATGTCAGCAAATCTCCCACCATTTTCTGAGAAATCAGCAAGAAAATCCACACTGTTTTCTAGTTCTTCATATTTATCTATTTGAGCTAGTAAAACTTCATAAGTGGCATTAGTGTCATTCTCTGCATTGTGAGCAGATAATAGTTCCTTCTTACAGTAAAATTTATACGCAGCAACTAATGTCCTCTGTTCAAGTTTATGGAAGATATTTTGTACATCAATAGCTTTTCTATTTGTCATATTAAATTCAATTCCTGCTCTTAGAAATTCTTCGGCAAGTAGTGGGATATCAAATTTGTTAGAGTTGTAGCCTGCTAAGTCACAATTATGTATTAATTCAGAAACTTCAGTTGCTATTTCTTTAAAAGTTGGTTCATTAGCTATTTTATCATCTGTTATTCCATGTATAGCAGTTGTTTCAGCAGGGATAGGTATTTTTGGGTTTACTAGCCATGTTTTTCCTTCCTTATTTCCATTTGGATATACTTTTAGTATAGCAATTTCAACAATTCTATCTTTAGAGATTTGTAAACCAGTAGTCTCAAGGTCAAAGAATACGATAGGCCTTTTTAATTTTAGGTTCATCTTTTAGGCTGAAATTTTTAAAATCAAGGATTAGCTACTAAATTGTTGTATCAACATCAAATTTTTCTAGATAATCAGCAACCTTTCTTACAAACTGTCCTCCAAGTGCTCCATCAACAACTCTATGATCATAAGATAAAGATAAAAACATCATATGACGAATTGCAATAACATCACCATCTTTAGTTTCTAGTACAACAGGCTTCTTTTTGATGATCCCACAAGCCATAATGGCTACTTGAGGTTGATTGATTATTGGCGTGCCCATTAGGTTTCCGAAGGTCCCGACATTTGTCATTGTAATTGTTCCTCCTTGTATGTCATCAGGATGTAATTGTCCTGCTCTCGCTCTTTTAGCTAGATCATTGACTGATGTTGTAATACCAATCAAATTCTTATTTTGACATTCTTTAATTACTGGCACTATTAGATTGCCATCAGGTAGTGCAGCTGCCATACCTATGTTTACGTTTTTATGAATATGGATTTTAGTCTCATTGACAGAAACATTAATCATTGGAAAGTCTTTTACAGCTTTTGCCATTGCTTCAATGATAATAGGAGTAAAGGTAATATTTTGTTTTTCTCTTTCCTTAAATTCCTCTTTTATAGAATTTCGCCAGTTCACTATATTAGTCATGTCAGCTTCAACAAATGATGTAATATGTGCAGACGTTGCTTTTGACATGGTCATATGAGTAGAAATAAGTTTCCTCATTCTGTCCATCTCAACAACTTCAGTTTCTCCAGTATTTGGTATCTTGATTTTACTATGTGATTCAGTCTTAACAGGAGGTATTTCTGACTCACTAATTTCTTCTATTACTATTTGCGAATCAAGTGTACTATCTTCTGTTCTATTCTTCATATTCTTTAAATACTCAAGAATATCAGATTTAGTCACTCTACCATTTTTTCCTGTTCCATTTACAGATTCTAATTCGCTGGCTTTGATTCCTTCTTCAGACGCTATCTTCCTGACAAGTGGTGAGTAGAACCTTTCTCCCGTATTCTTAATCTTTTGTTCTTTGTTTTCAGAAGTAATCTTTTTTGGTTTTTCAATATTAGTGGATGATGCTTTATCTTCATTCTTTTGGCTGATATTAGGAGAATCTTCTTCTCCTTCTGATTCTAGTATGGCAAATGGTTGTCCGACTTGTACAACATCATCTACTTCAAAAAGTGTCTCAACTAACTTTCCCTCATGAGTTGAGGGAACTTCAGAGTCAACCTTGTCAGTTGCAATCTCTATAATTGTCTCATCAATTCCAACTATATCACCAATATTTTTACTCCATGTAATAATAGTAGCCTCTGAAACACTTTCTCCCATTTTGGGCATAATAAGTTCAATACGTGCCATATTTTTTTTTTTTGCAAAATTAATAAAACAATATAAAATAGTTTTGTTTTAATACTGAGTTTTCATCACTAAGATGTTATTATCTTTATTACTCAGAATATGGAATTCTTTTAGATATAGCTGCTCCTAGAGTTATTTCGTCAGCATACTCTAATTCATCACCAATAGAAATACCTCTTGCAATTGATGATATATTTATGTTATACTCCTTTAACTTTCTAAAAAGATAATAATTTGTGGTATCGCCTTCCATAGTTGTGCTTAATGCAAATATAACTTCTTTTATATTCTCCGTTTTCACTCTTTCAATTAATTCTTTTGTTGTAATATCATCTGGCCCAATGCCATCTAATGGAGATATCAGGCCTCTTAGAATATGATACACACCTTTGAACTGCATTGTATTCTCAATAGCCATCATTACGCGAATATCCTCAACTACGCAGATAATTTCCGTATTTCTTTTAGCATTCGAACAAACTTCGCAAATGTCTTCTTCAGAGATACTATAACATTTACTGCAATATCTTATGTTGTTTACTAGATCTATAAATGAATTTCCAAAATTCTCTATTAATGCTTTATCTTTCTTAAGCATATACAAAACTAATCTTAGAGCAGATTTACGACCGATGCCTGGAAGGCTTGATAGCTCTTCTACAGCATTTTCAACAAGTTGCGATGGAAAATTCATAGATGCAAATTTAATATTAATCGCTAAAAACTTTAGTTTTGTAAAAAACATTTTTGAATGTCTTCGATTTTACTAATTAGTGTAATCTTCTCGTATTTCTTTCTATTGTTTGTGATTTCATATTTAACTGGCAGAAATGATAGTAATGATACATTTTTTTTAGGCAATAGGAAATCTCCATGGTATATTATTGCGTATGGGATGATAGGTACTACTCTTTCTGGTATTACATTCATATCGGTTCCAGGATGGGTAGCCTCTAGTCAATTTTCCTATCTTCAGATGGTGTTTGGCTTTTTTGTTGGTTATTTTATTATTGCTAGGATCTTATTGCCACTTTATTATAGACTTGAGTTAATATCTATTTATACATACTTGAAAAATCGATTCGGCATTGTTAGCTATAAAACAGGTTCAACTTTATTTCTAATTTCTAGAACGGTTGGGGCTTCGTTTAGACTTTTTCTAATTGCTACTGTACTGCAATTTGCAGTATTTGATGCATGGAATGTTCCTTTTTTTATTACTGTAATTATTACAATCTCTCTTATCTGGCTTTACACATATAGGAGTGGTATAAGGACTATTATATGGACTGATACACTTCAGACAACATTTATGTTGTTAACAGTTTTTATTATTGCTTATACAATGATGAATAAGATGGATCTTAATTTTTCTTCTCTTTTTTCTTTAATTAATGAATCTTCCTATTCTAAAACATTTTTCTTTGATGATTGGACAGATAAGAAATACTTCTTTAAGCAATTTTTCTCTGGAGTTTTTATGGCAATTGTAATGACAGGACTTGATCAGGATCAGATGCAAAAGAATCTTAGCTGTAGGAATTTAGAGGATGCTCAAAAAAACATGTTTGTATTTAGTGCTATCTTAATTTTTGTTGATCTTATATTCCTTTCTCTTGGGGCATTATTATATATATATTCCGATACTTTTAACATCATAATACCAAGTAATCCGGATATGTTATTCCCAAATATTGCGCTTAATTCAGCATTGCCTTCATATGTTGGGATATTATTTATAATTGGAATCATTGCTGCAGCATACTCAAGTGCTGATTCTGCATTAACTTCACTTACAACTTCATTTTGTATTGATATACTTGATTTTGAACGGCAAAATCCAATGCAACAAATTAAGACTAGAAAGTATGTACATCTTTTAATGTCACTGACCTTATTATGTGTGATTTTAATTTTTAATGCTATTAATGATCAGAGTGTTATTAAATCCTTATTTACTGTAGCAGGATATACTTATGGGCCATTATTAGGCTTATTCTCATTTGGTTTGTTTACTAACTTTAAAATTAGGGATAAGTATGTCCCAGTAGTTGCTCTATCATCCCCTGTTTTATGTTATATCTTAAATTGTTATATTCCTTTTGGCTTCGAGTTGCTTATATTAAATGGAGCATTTACATTTATTGGGTTATGTGTTTTGATTAATAATCAGAAAACTTAAACTTTTTGAAACAGAGTGATTTATATATCGTATTAAAAGTTATGCATGCATACATTATGCGCGCATAATAATTTTTTTATATTTGCATTTAATTACAACATTGATATTATGAAGAAAACTATCTTAGTATTTGTATTTATTTCATTAAGCACAATAAAAGCACAAGAATTAGTTGTCAGAGAGTTGACCCATTTCTATTCAGAAGAAAAAAATGAAAAATCAATATTTTTTTCAGAAAAGAAAAGGGGAGAGGATATTTCATTTGGATTAAAGGCTAAGAATAGAACCTCCAAAGATTTTGCAAAATGTGAATGGATAACATCATTTTCTCTAGATCAATTATTATATTTTATTAATTCTTTAGAGTCTATAGAAAACAATTCACATATTGAAGCAACTTTATTTTCAATAAGTTTAAAGAAAAATCAGCTTGTAGTTAGAATTAAAGATACAAGATGTACAAGTGAACATAAGATGTATTATTTTCAGAAATCTTGTAAACGATCACTTTCATTTGTTATTTCTACGAATCAATCTGATGAAATAGTTAAGGTATTAAAGCACGAGCTTAAAATCTTAGATCATGTAAGTAAATAAGATATTTTTTCTATAATTCTTGTTTTTCATTAAATTTGCATAAAAAAAAGATGAAAAAAATCATATCTCTCTTATTTCTTCCTTACTTTTTGTTTTCACAAGTTTGGATTGAAAAGATGCAAGATCCAAATCATAATTTCTATGATACACAAAGAGAGTTCGAAACGTATTGGAAAGATCGAGAGATAGAGAAGGGGAAAGGGTGGAAACAGTTTAAAAGATGGGAAGCTTTTATAGAACCTAGAGTATATCCTGATGGATTACAGTATCCGGAGGTATTATTTCAAGAGTATAATAATCTTATAGAGGCTAATAATCATTCTCTAATATTACCAAATAATACATGGGAGCAAGTTGGACCAGATAATGTCCCTCTAGAGTCAAGCGGAAGGAAAAGAGGGATAGGCAGGGTTAATTCTATTGCATTCCACCCTACAGATCCTAGCATTCTTTATGTTGGTGCTCCTGCTGGAGGATTTTGGAAATCAATTAATCATGGTCAAACTTGGAATACAACCACTGATTTTTTAACTAATCTTGGCGTTTCAGATATTGCTATTAGCCCTTCTAACCCTGATGAGATTTTTATTATTACTGGAGATAGAGATGGTGGGGATACATATTCTTATGGTTTAATGAAGTCAGATGATGGTGGTATGACTTTTAATACAACTGGGTTGTCATTTAATATTACAAGTTATTATAAGGGTTGCAGGGTGCTAATTGACCCATCAAACACTAATGTAATTATTGTTGCTACAAGTAATGGTATTCATCGTTCTGTTGACAATGGAGTATCTTTTGTAGATGTTTATAATGGTATCAATATAACTGACATTGAGTTTCATCCAACAAATACAAGTATTATTTATGCGGCATCAAAAGGAAATACCTCAGTGTATAAGTCTACTGATAATGGTGTGAATTGGAGTAATACAGGAAATGGGTTGCCTCCTATGAATGATGTTGTTAGAGCATGTGTCGCAGTAACTCCAGATAACCCGCAGGTAGTGTATGCTCTTTTTGGAGACAATAATAATGGTTTTTATGCTGTTTATAAATCAATAGATGAAGGAGCAACGTGGACACAACAAGCTAACTCTCCTAATTTATTAGGATGGAGTGTAAATGGAACTGATAATGATGGTCAAGCCTGGTATGATTTAGCTTTTGCAGTGTCACCTAATGACGAGAATACTCTTTTTGTTGGTGGTGTTAATACTTGGAAATCTGTGGATGGGGGGCAAAGTTGGGATATCAATACTCATTGGTATGGTGCTAGCGGAACAACATATATGCATGCTGATGAACACATGTTTAGATACAATCCACTTAATAATAATATTTATTCTGGTAATGATGGGGGATTGTATTTTTCAGATGATGATGGTAATTCTTGGTCCGATATTTCTGATGGGTTACATATCACTCAATTTTACAGTTTAGGTGTGTCACAAACAGTACAAGATATAGTTATAACGGGTTCTCAAGATAATGGGACATTCTTAAAATCTAATTTGAACTGGGAAGCTGTAATTGGTGGAGATGGTATGGAGTGTATTATTGATTATACTAACTCAGATATTATGTATGGAGCTCTTTATTATGGTGATGTAAGAAAATCTACAAATGGAGGAAATAGTTTCTCAAGTATTGGACCGTCTAATAATGGAGCATGGGAAACACCATATGAGTTAGATAAAAATGATCCCAACACTATCTATATTGGCTATGATGAGCTTCAAAAAAGTACTGATGGAGGTAATTCCTGGAATCAGATTACTAATGGCGAAACAAATGGTGGAAAAATAGATGAGATAGGTCTTTCTAAGTCTAATTCTGATGTAATTTATATTACAGATAATTCTAATATTTTTAGGACTATAAATGGTGGTGCTAATTGGTCACAGATTAACAATAATCTACCAAATAAGTATATTACTTATGTAATTGTACATCCTTTAAATGAAAATAAAGTATGGGTAACATTATCTGGATATACAGCAGGAGAAAAGGTATACCAGACTATTGATGGTGGTAATAGTTGGGTAAATCTTTCTGGATCTCTACCAAACATACCTGTAAATTGTATTGAGTTAGATGTAAATAGTAATCTGGAGACAGTATATATCGGAACAGATTTAGGAGTATTTAAGATAGAT
>CEUA01180974.1_pt1 | contig 33653 bp, 33 predicted proteins | sample 361541 | NCBI WGS metagenome assembly CEUA01 (sample SAMEA2623079, study PRJEB7988) | marine metagenome | isolation source: saline water (ENVO:00002010), including
TACATCTTTTGGATGTCTTATTAAAAAACAATTATGAAAATTTTTAACCCAATCTATATTTTTTATATCAATTAAATGGTGTGCCATATGTTTTTGATACCATATTTTTTTCGTTTCTGGAATTTTTTTATTGATACTATTCACTACTCGATCATAAGTGTTAGGATAATAATCAATAATTTCTTCAGCCATTGGATGATTTAATCCAGTTTTTTTTAGATAATATGCATAGAATGGTTCATCAGATACAAGTGTATCATTTCTTGATGACCATGACCGCATTAGCGCAGTAGAAATATTCCGAGGACCTGACCAACAAGCAATTTTCATACTATCTAAAAGATTTTTTTGTATAGTCTTGAATATGTTTGTTGTATAGTATCCTAATTTTATTAACTAAAGAATTAGAATTGGTCGATTTTAATTCTTTGCCTTCTAATTTTGATACTGGAATGATACCTGCAAACGTACCTGTTACAAAAGCTTCACTAGACTCTTCAATGTCCTCAAATGTAAAATCAGTTTCAGTAAGGTTAATGTTATTTTCATGACATATTTTAATAGCTTTTCCTCTTGTGATTCCGTTCAAGCAATACTCTCCAGTAGAAGTATAAACTTGATTATTTTTTATAAAAAATAAGTTAGTTGAATTACATGTACTGATATTACCATTGATATCATTCATAATGCCCTCATCATATCCAAGCTTATTTGCTTCTATACTCGCTAAAATACAATTAAGCTTGCTAAGAGTGTTGTAGTGTGGGCTTAATATGTTTTCATTTGGTCTAATATTAGGAACTCTGCCAATAGATACTCCTTTCGTATAAGTATTAGGATCTGCTTTTTTATGTTCAGGAATGATAACCAAATTAATTGGGCCTACATTTGTATTAGGATTTTGATATGGTGTAATTTTATCTCCTCTCGATATAATTAGACGAATATGTATATTATCATACATATTATTTGCATCTAAAGTCTTATAAATTTCGTTCACTATTTCTTTTCTAGAGTAGGTAATATCTAACGAAATACCTTTTGCGCTAGCATATAATCTATCAAGATGTTCTTCTATAAAAACAAGAATAGATTTATGAAGTCTGATTCCTTCCCAAACACCATCTCCTAATAAAAATCCGCTATCAAAAACTGATATTTTTGCATTTTTTCTATGGAATAATTCCCCATTAATATTAATATTAACATTATTATTTTTATCAGTTTTGATATATGAATGACTACTCAATATAAATAATTATTTAGAAATATTTTTTTCCCAATGTTCTATCATTTCATCTATCATTTCATGAAATGTGTATTCTGGTTTCCATCCAGTTGCATTTTTTAACTTTGAAAAATCTCCCTTTAATTCTTCTAACTCATAAGGCCTTAAATATTTTGAACTTGTCTCAATTTTATTCATTGGTATGTTTAGTTTTTTGAAAACATAATCACAAAAATCTTGCACAGAATGTGTTTGCCCTGTAGCACAAACAAAATCATCAGGTTCTTTATGATTTAATATCATTTCCATTGCTCTTACATAATCTTTTGCATGCCCCCAATCTCGTTTTGCTTGCAAATTACCTAAAACTAACTTATCACTTAATCCGTTTTTAATCATTACAGCTTCTCTCGCAATTTTATTAGTTACAAAATTAATTCCACGTCTAGGACTTTCATGATTGAATAGTATTCCATTAGAAGCAAATATTTTATATGATTTTCTATATATCCTTACAATATTATATGCAAATAGTTTTGCGCTACCGTAAGGACTTACAGGAATCATAGGAGTTGATTCTCTCTGAAAACCATCCTTTTCAATTGAATTACCAAACATTTCAGAGGAGCTTGCTTGATAAAATTTTGTTTTTGGAGAACTTGATTTAATACATTCTAATAAATTTATTGTTCCTTCGGATATTGTTTTTGATGTATAAACAGGTTGATTAAATGAAATTTGAACATGCGATTGTGCACCTAAATTATACAGATGATCTGGTTTAATAGTACTTATCAATCTTAATAGTGATGGCATATCCGTCAAATCAGCATATTCTAAATTGTCTGCTATTTCATCGAAAATAGAGTTAATTCTAAATGTTTGATTTTCAGTAACAGAATTTCTTTTCAATATTCCATATACTTTATATCCTTCTTGTAAAAGATGCTCACATAAGTAAGATCCATCTTGGCCATTAATCCCAGTTATAAGTGCTGTTTTCATTTTCTTGCTCTTTCATAGTTATTGTAAAACCAGTTAATTGTTTTTTCTAAGCCAATTTCAATTGGAGTAAACTGAAATTCAGGTAGAATAGTTTTAAGTTTAGTATTATTAGTATTTTTAGTGATTTGCCCATCACTTTTTGTTTTATCAAAAATAACTCCACCTTTAAAATTAGAAATATCTACAATTAAATCTACTAAATCTTTAATTGAAATTTCTTGAGAAGATGAAACAATAATTGGAGAATTATCATTGTATTTTTCTAATAGTTCCAAACATATTTTTGACAAATCTTCAGAAAAAATGAATTCTCTTTTTGCAATTCCAGATCCCCAAACTATTAAATCAGTTTTATTTTTTTTTGCAAGATAAACTTTGTGGATTAATCCTGGTATTACATGAGAAGATTCAAGATTAAAATTATCATTTATTCCGTAAACATTAGTTGGAATTACATTAAAATAATTTAGACCAAATTGTTCATTATATGCTTTTACTTGGACATCAAACATTCTTTTTGCATATGCATAACCATAATTTGAATTGTGAGGAGGACCTAGGTGTAAATCATCTTCTTCGAATGGTTTATTTAAATTATCTGGAAATATACAAGTAGATAAAAAGCCAATAAATTGTTTGATTTTAAGATTTTTTGCAATTTTTAATATATTAGAATTCATTGATATATTTTTGTCAAAAAATTCAGCAGGATTATTCATATTTTTATATAATCCTCCAACCATTGCTGAACAATGTATAATTGAATCAGGATTTATATTTTTTATAAACTCATAAGAATGGTTGTAATTCAATAAATCAAGCTCTTTTGAGCTTGTTTTAATTCCATTGGGGAAACTTGATCCAACCAATCCAGTTCCACCAGTAATTAGTATTTTTTTCATTTTATTTTTATTTATGTGGGCCCACAGGGACTTGAACCCCGAACCTGCGGATTATGAGTCCGTTGCTCTAACCAATTGAGCTATGGGCCCTTTAAAAAAACTTTAATTTATATTAAAGGATTATAACCCTTTTGCTAAATATCCGCCATCAATATAAATATCTTGTCCTGTAATATATGATGAAGCGGATGATAATAAGAAAATTGTAGCTCCAATTAAATCTTCAGGTTCTCCCCAACGACCTAAGATAGTTCTTTCTTCAATTTGTTTTCTATTCTGAGACCAACCCTTTTTAGTCATATTTGTCTTTATATAACCTGGACCAATATTATTAACACGTATATTATACTTGCCTAGATCTAAAGCTAAAGATTTTGTTAATTGCTTTAGAGCACCTTTAGAAGAAACATATGCTGGATTGTTGGGAAATGCTAACTCTGCATTTAAGCTTGTAATATTAATAATTGAACCATCGTTTTCTTGCTGCATCACCTTAGCTGCTTTGCGAGAGAGTTCGAATGGTGCTTTTAGGTTGACCTTATATGTTTTTTCCCAATCATCATCAGAATAATCAAAGAGACTATTGACGTAGGTCACACCAGCACAATTCACTAGTCCATGTATTTTACCTCCATGAGTCATTGCGACTTCGATTAATCTATCTAAGTCTTGATTTTTTGTGATATCATAATCAGGTAAATCAGCTTTAACAACAACTGCTCCTACCTGCTCAAGACCCCTTGCTATAGCGGAACCATTTCCTCCCGAAGAACCGGTGACTATAATAACCCTATCTTTCAAATCAAAAAATTCCATTATTTAAGCTCCTCCACTAATTCAATCAATGTTCCATCATAATCTCTACAAAATGCCACTTTAGCTTTCACCCAATCATCTGGATGTCTTGTTGGTTTCCAATTAAATTTTATTCCCATACTAATTAACTTTTCATATAACTCATCAATATTTTCAACAGTGATAGCAAAATGAGAACAACCAATTTTGTTGATTTTATTTATTTTGTTTTCAGCATTTAGCGCTGAGTGAGAATGATAATGTAATAATTCAATCATACCACCTTGTGAGTCTTTCAGTTTAACGGTATGAACTTTAACATTTTCCAAATTAGATAAATTATCTATAAATTCGCTTTCTTCTATTTCATTCCATACAACTTCTAAACCAAAACAATCTTTATACAATTTTAAAGATTGTTTCATATCAGTTACTGTAATTCCAATATGTCTTACAAGAATATTAGTATTCATTATTCACCTCAACTAATACTTCATCAATCACATCTAGAGATTCCATCAAAGCTACTTCTGGTATGGTAAGAGGCGGACCTAGTTTAATAGATTCTCTACCAGTATGTACCACAAATACTCCTTTTTTGAAACATTCCCAAGAGGCCTTTGATGCAATTTCTGACCCTAAACTTACATCATCGATCTTGAAAATAATTGCAGCAATCATCCCATCGCCTTCAATACGAGAAATTAGGTTAGGGAACTTTTCTTTCAGCTCATTTAGTCTACTATGAAACTTTTCACCTAAAATTTTTGACTTTTCCCCAATATTATTATCTTCCATGAATTCTAAAGTAGCTAAACCAGCTGCACATACTAAAGGATTTGCCGAATGAGTGCTACTCATATTCCCGACAGAAGGTAAATCCATAATTTCTGCAGTACTTAAAACCGCAGACAAAGGAACACCTGATCCAATACCTTTACCACAACAAATAATATCAGCAATTACATCATAATGTTGGTAGCCAAATTTTTCCCCTGTTCTGTAAAATCCAGCTTGCATTTCATCAAAACATAGTAATATCTTATGATTATCACATATTTCTCTAATTTTTTTTACAAAATCCTTTGGATAAAAAACAGCACCCCATCCCTGAAATGTTTCTAGCATAAATCCACAAATATCATCGTTCATATCAATATTGTTTCTTGTAATTAGGTTTTCTATTTCTTGATCTAAAAATTTTTCTGCTGTTACTCCTTCATTTTCTAAAACCCATGGATATGGAAATCTAATATGATATATGTTAGGATCTTTATAACCTATCCATTCTTTCTGACCTTCATTCCCGCCCATCATTTGAGCACCCATTGTTCTGCCATGCCAATTACCTTCGAAACAAACAATTCCTATTTTTTTATTACTACTTTTTTGACCATTCATTCTCATCAACTTTAGGGCAGCTTCAGTAGTCTCAGTCCCAGCTGAAAGCAGGAAAGCTTTTTCAAAATTATTTGGCGCAAAATCTATAAGCTTCTCTAAATAGTCTGCTCTAATTTGATTAGTATAGGCGTATGTATGTAATAGATCGCTATCTATAGCATCTTTTAATTTTTGAGTAAGATACGGATTAGAGTGTCCGATATTTGTGACAAAAATTGTAGACGTAAGATCAATCCATTTGTTTCCTGCTTCATCAAAAATATTGAAACCTATCGCCTTGTGCCATACCATAGGAATTTGCCCATGCATTGATCGAGATTCATACTTATCAAGCCTATCTAGGGTTGATATAGAGCCTTCGCAGGGAATCGGAGTATGAATTTTGCGATTATCTGTTTCTAGATAATCGACTTGAATAGGTGTTCTTGAAAAGAATTTTGACATGACCGTATTATCCTAACTATATATTTTTGATATTAAATTAAAATCATCTAAAGAATCTATTTCATAAGTAGTGGGAGTTAAATAGCCGTATACTCTATCTCCATGTAATAACTTATGTTTCATTAAGTATTCAACAGAAATAATGTCTACATATCCATTAGGAATATATGTTTTTTCGAATCCCTGTCTTGGATTATTAGCTGTATCCATAGCAAAAGATTGGGTGCCGATAGACTTTAACATATTAGATTCCATTGTACAGAATTTGAACGCTGATTCTGGCATTTCATGAACTGATCTTAAAGCTGAATATTTCTTATGATTGTTGCAAAAAAATTCTATTGCGCTATCTACAACTTTTGTATCTCTAATTGGAGTAGTTGCTCTTAAGTGAACAATAAATTCAGGTAATTTTATATCACTTTCTTTAAAAAAATTAATGAAATGTTCAAAACATTCTAAATCAGTGGAATTATCTCTTGAAATTTCTTCTGGTCTTAGAAAAGGAGCTTTTGCTCCGGCATCTAAGGCTAAATTTGCATAAGCTTGGCTATCTGTAGATATAAATACATCATCAATGAATTTTGAATCCTTTCCTGCATCAATTGCATGAACAATGAGAGCCTTTCCATTTAATAATTTGATATTCTTATCTATAACTCCCTTGGAACCACTTCTTGCCGGCACTAAAGCAACAATACTCATTCTTTTGCTCCATAACCAAATTTCATTTTATATCTCCCATACTGTATTAGAATAATGAACTTGATTTACCACCATCAAAATTAATAGTGACACCAGTCAAATATTTTATATTATTTTCAATTATTGATTTTACAAAATCACCAATCTCTTTTGGTTTCCCGATTCTTCCCAGAGGTAATTTTTTTTCTAACTCACTTATATTTGCAACCAATCCTCTAATCCTATCGGTATCCACAGGGCCCGGTGCTATATTTATAGTAGTTATATTTCTTTTTGCAAATTCTTTACTCAAACATTTCAATACGCTTGTAAATGCTACTCTATATGCATTAGACAATAGCAACTTTTCACTTGGTTCCTTTATATTAAACGATGACACTAAAAATATATAACCATCATCATTTATTTTAAGATTTTGTAAAATATTAAAAAAGCTATAGAACAATTGATTATGATATTTATCACAATCTTCTTTAGTTATATCTTCAAACTTCTGTGATGGTGGTCCACCGGTGTTTAGCACTAAGATATCTGTATAAACTTCGCTATTTATAAAATTTTCAACTTGCGACATATCTGATGTATCTAGATCGGTGCTTGAAGTTCTAATAATATTCAAATCCAAATCTTCCAATGAATCTGCTATACCAGCTCCTATACCTCTACTACCAGCCAATACAATTGCTTTTTTCATATGTTTCCCTTTTAATTTATTATCCATTTAATTTATTATCCATCCTTTCCTTAATGCCAGAACCCACTGCTCCCGATAATAACTTTATATTTTTAACTATATCTGATACATCTTCTAATAAAATAGCATGTTTATCATCAGGATATGGAAATCCCATCTTTTCCCAATTAGATTTCGCTAATGAGTTATTTTTTACATAAAACAATATATCGCTTGGATTAAAACACAATGCCATGTATAAAATATTATAATTATTACAATGACTGCCGAATGATACCGGCATACTATATTTATTTCTCATCATTTTTATAGCTTTTAAGTTGCTATCAGATGGGTTATTTGATAATTGAGTATGATTCAACACAACATTATTATAATCCGACACCCAATCTACAAGATTTTGAATATCTTCATCTGAGCTCATACCCGTAGAAATCAATACTTTTTTACCTGTCTTACACAAAGATTCAACCAGTAATTTATTTTTAATGTCATTTATTATTACTTTATAAAAATCAACTTCTATTGATTCAAAAAAATCTATTTTAGTGATGTCGGTTAAAGCTATACCAAAACTTTTATTTCCCTTCTTTATTAAATGAGAAATTTTTTTGTATTCATCTTCATTTAATTTCAAATCCTTTTTTTCAGGTTTTAAATAAAAAGAATCATCCCTGACTTGAAATTCTATACCATCGACATCGGAATTAATAAGGATATCTAAATATTGAACAACTTCTGAATATTTACCTAAATGATTTAGACCTATTTCTGCAATTATCATTCTTTTTCTCCATAACCGAATAGCATTACCTCTTTAGAAAATCTTATAAGTTTGTTAAGCTCAATTGGCAACTTTGCATTTTTATAATATGGAGTAAATTTAATAGGTAATTTTGAAATAATTTTTGGAACTATCCTTAAGATTTTTGATTGCCACACAAATGGTAATTGATAGAAATGAAATACTTTAACATTTTTAAATCCTGACATCACCAATAAATCCTCCAAAGATATTTTTGTAAATGGAGTAACATGAGTATGATCCATGTAAAAAGGTCCCCACATCGTATGTTCCCAACTAGGAGTCATAATTACAGCTTTTCCTTTTGGTTTTAATGTTTTTAGTGCATGATCAAACAAGTGATGAGGGTGATGCATATGTTCAATGACTGATTTGCTAAACACAAAATCAAAATAATTTTCAGGATAAGGAAAGCTAGAATTTTCTAAATCAAAAACTTTTACATCAAATCTATCTTTTAATTTTAAGACGCTTGGAGACAAATCTATTCCAGATGGGGTATATCCATTAGCTTCAAAAGCACCCATTTGTTCTCCAAAACCACAACCAATATCTAATACTTTACCTTCAGTTTTGAAATAACCCTCTTTAATATGCTTAATCAGCTTGAATGGATAGCCAGATTTAGGTGCTTTAAAATCAGTATATGTTGTATCTAGATATTCTTCTTTATCAAAAATGCTCTCAGGCTTCTCGTTCATAAAGTCAGTTATATTGACTCCCTTGTCATCAATGAAAAGGTCTGCATCTGGTTTGCTTAAGATAATTGCATGATGCTTGACGCCCCAAGCTACTAATTGTGATTTGGTTAATTCTGACCAATCTATTCCTGTATTAGTTCCTCGCGCTGTAAAGAATGTAATTTGATTGCCCGCATCATACAGAGTATTTACTTTTTTAATAACATCAAGAAACGGTTTCGCATCTTTATAGTTTCCATATGTGTTATTGCATATGGTCCCATCTATATCAAAACAATATTTCATTGTTAATTACCCTTTCAGATGTTGTCTAAGATTGTCTGCAATAGGCTTTTCTTTTTCAAGAAACTTTATTTTTCCATCGCCCTTAGCTTTTTCAATTTCGCGAATTCCACCAATTAACATTTTAAAACCTGTCGGTTCAATTGATGCTGATTGATCAGAGCCATACATTGATCTATCTAGAGTAATATGTCTTTCAAGAGAAGAAATTCCTATTCCAGCAGCAGCATATGATACTGCAAGACCACCAGATTCATGTCCACTATAACCTACATTGCAATCATATTTTTCTTTTAGAGTATTGATGCAATTTAGATTTGCATCTTCATTTAACATTGGATAAGTAGAAATGCAATGCATTAACTCGAAAGAGCAATCATGATTTCTAAAAATCTTTACTGCATCATCAATCATTTTTTCATCTGTCATTCCGGTAGAAATGAATGTGTGCATCCCTCTTTTTGCTATTTCATTCAAAAAATCATAATCTACTATCATAGCAGATGCAATTTTATGATATTTTAAATCAAACTTATCTAAGAATTCGATACTTTTCATATCCCACGCAGACGCAAACCAGTCAATATTTTTTTCTTTACAGTATGCATCAATAGTAGCATACTCATCTTTACCAAACTCTAAACCCATTTTTTGTTCTCTTTGAGTAGTACCCCATTGACTTTCTCTTGGTCCTTGTAAAAATTCTTGTGTATAAACTGAATCAATGTCTCTTTTTTGAAACTTTACCGCATCTGCACCAGCATCTGATGCCACATCAATTAGTTTTTTTGCAATATCCAAATCTCCATTATGATTAATTCCTATTTCTGCTATGCAATATATGCTCATTGAAACTCCTTTTTTAAAAATCTCTTTTTTTATCTAATGCTTCACAAATAATATGACCAACTAAAATATGCATTTCTTGAATTCTTGCTGTAAATGTACTATCTACTACAATTGAAATATCAGCTGCCTCCACTAATTCACCACCGTCGTATCCTATTAATCCGACTGTATGAATTCCCGATTCCTTTGCTATATTTACTGCTCTAATAACATTCTTGCTATTTCCAGATGTGGATATAGCAAACAAAAGATCTCCTTTGTGTCCTAATGCCGATACTTGACGGGAAAAAACTTCTTCAAAGCTAAAATCATTTCCAATTGCTGTTAATGCTGAAGTGTCTGTAGTTAATGCTATTGCTGGCAAAGGCTGTACTTTCTTCAAAAATCTTCCAGTAAATTCTGCTGCAAGGTGTTGGGAGTCTGCAGCACTTCCACCATTACCACAGAACATAAATTTATTGTTAGAGTCTAGCACCCTTTTACAATCCTGAATAATTGCCCCTATAGTATCAGCTTGACTGTTTAGATTATCTAACACCACCTTATGTTCATTAAAGCTTCTCTTAATAATATCTGTATCTGTTTTTTCCATTGCTTATAATATATAATAGTTGAAAAATTTTACAAAAAAATGAAAGGTTAAACTAACTTTTTTTTTATAATATTGTATATATTTTAATTTATTATTATAGTCAGTGGAATTTAAAATTTTAAAAATAAACATTTAATATATATGCATAAAATAATTTGGTTAACAGGGCAACCGGGTAGTGGAAAAACTACACTAGGTAATGCTATTAAGGAAAATCTTGCTCTGAATCACTCTAATATTGAATGCATGTTAATTGATGGAGATGATTTGAGAGATATCGTAACTAATAAAGATTATTCTGAAAAGGGTAGAAGAAACAATATCGAACTTGCAATTAATATCGCAAAATATCTTCAATCAAAAAACATTTTACCTATTATATGCCTTGTCGCACCATACATAGATTTAAGAGACTCACTGAAAGAAGATAGGGACGTTTGTGAGGTTTATCTTTATACTGACGAGAAAAGAGGAAGAGAACATTTCTTTGCTTCTGATTATGCACCACCAGTTAAAGATTTTATTGGATTAGATACTGGGAAATTAACTATAAAGGAAACTGTAGATGAAATACTCGCTTTTTATTGGTAGATGGCAACCATGGCATGCAGGCCATCGCTGGCTTATTGATCAACAATTAAACAAAGGAAAAAATGTTTGTATAGCTATTAGGGATGTTGCTCCAGATTCGAAAAACCCTTTTACTCCACAAGAAGTTTTAGAGAATGTCAAAAAAGAGTTGTTTGACTTAGGAAAAAAAATAAAAATTATAATTATTCCTGATATAGAATCAATAAATTATGGCAGAGGAGTTGGATATGAAATTATTGAGCATATTCCACCAGAAAAAATTGGTGAAATCTCTGCAACGAAAATTAGGGAAAAAATGGGAATGTAAGATTGAAAGATTATAATTCAAGCACTGAATATCTAAATCCAAAAATTCTATTAGAAATAATTTTAGATAACTATAAAATTTTTTTAAAGAATACTCTTGTTTTTTCTCTTATAGCATTATTGTTATTTGCCTTATCCGATAAAAAATATTTATCTTCTGCGACTATATTTCCTAGCTCGGGCAATGATTCATCAAGCATACTTTCAACGATACAAGGTCTTAATTTGGGTTTAGGAGGAGGGCAACGTCTTTCAAATGATGGTATATATTCGTCAGATATATATGAATCAATTTTGAAGAGTAAGCGCCTAGCTAAAGAAACTATTTCCCAAAATTTTTATATTGATGGCACAGAAATGCCCCTTTATAAAATTTTATTTATAGATAAAAATAATGAATTTACCAAAGAACAAATTATTAATATGGTTGCAGATAATTTTATTGAAGAAAAACTATCTGTATATAGATCCCCTGGAAAATCTGTTATAACAGTTTCAGTTGTTATGCATGATCCATTTTTATCTAAGTCTGTTTTAGATGTACTGTTAGTCAATATGAATAAGATTTACCAAGATCACAACCTATCAAAAAATTTATTAAAGTTAGATTTTATCAATGATAGAATAGCATCAAATGATAAGGATTTAACTAAAACAGAAGAAAAATATGAAAATTTTCTATCTCAAAATAAGAATTTCCAAAATTCTCCTTCTCTGATTATTATGCAATCAAGATTGAAAAGAGAACTGGATGTTTTACAAGCATTATCATTGTCATTAAAACAAGAATATGAAAGTATTAGATTAGAAACCATCGATAAATCTTCTGCAATTTCAATTCTTGATTATCCAGAAATTCCATTATTACCATCATCTCCTAATTTAATTATCAATTTATTTGTAGGACTAATTATTTCTATTTTACTCTCTTGTGTATCAATTTATTTTAAATATACGTGGCGTAAATAGTATTATTTCTTAAATGAAAAAAATATTAATAACAGGGGGGATGGGCTTTATAGGCACAAACTTAACCAATCAGCTTTTATCGTTAGGATATCATGTAATTTCTATAGATAATTTTTTTAGTAGTAAAAGAAAAATTATCAATCATAATAATTTTACTTTTATCGAACATGATGTTATTAATAAAATCCCAACTATTGATTGCGATTTTATATTTCATCTTGCTTGTCCCGCCTCTCCAAAACAATATTTAAAAGATACGATTTATACTCTAGATGTAAACTATATTGGAACTAAAAACGTATTAGACTTCGCAAAAAATAAAAAAATTCCCATTCTATTTTCGTCAACAAGTGAAATATATGGAGATCCCTTAATTCCAGTACAGCATGAAAAGTATTTTGGGAATGTATATCCTCCATCAGAAAGATCATCATATGATGAAGGAAAACGTGTTGCTGAAACTCTAGTATATAATTATCATATTAAATACGATATGTCTGTTCAAATAACTAGGCATTTTAATACTTATGGTCCTTATATGGATAGTGAAGATGGTCGTGTAATTTCAAATTTTATTATTCAAGGGTTAACTGATAAAAAAATGACTATATATGGAGACGGATCTCAAACCAGATCATTTTGCTATATCGATGATTGTGTTAATGCGTTAATTAAATTTTTAGGAAACTACAAAATTTATCATGGTCCAATTAATATAGGCAACACAAATGAGATGCGAATTATTGAAATTGCAGATTTTATTTCAGAAACATTGAAAATAGATAAAAATTATATATTCAAAGATTTACCAAAAAATGATCCAAAAATTAGAAAACCAGATATATCAAAAATAAATAAAATTTTTAATTGGAAACCAAAAATCGATATAAAAGAAGGAATAGTAAATACTATTAACTACTTTAAAGAAACAATATAAATGTTTACTATTTTTACTTTCCCAAGACCTTTTGAATCACCATTTAATACACCCCAACTAAACGCAATTAATAGCTGGAAAAAAATACATAAAGATATTGAGATATATCTAATCAATGATGAATTAAATACTGCAAAAGAATTTGCAACTAAAAATAAGATTAAATGCATTGATGGAAAATTTTCTAAATACGGTAGTCCATTATTAAAAGATGCAATTCAATCAATCAACACTGTGGCAAAAAATGATATTATTCTTTTTATTAATACTGATATTATATATGTGGATGGGATAAAAAGAACAACTGATATTGTTCTAAACAATTTTGATAAATATTTCATTGTTGGAAGAAGAGTTGATTATGATATTGATTATGACATATCATTTAATGAAGAAGATTATAAAGAAAAACTGATTACAATATATAAAGATGGTGATATGCATGGTTTGTCCGGTCTTGATTATTGGATATTCCCGAAAAATTCATTTAATGACATTCCTGATTTTGTAATTGGAAAACCGGGATATGATAATTGGTTATTGGCTGAATCAAAAAGAAAATCTATACCTGTAATTGATGCATCAAATACTATAAAAATTCTTCATCAAAATCACCATTATCCTCAAAAAAAATCGGGTAGTTATAAAATTGAATATGATGAAAATCTTAGAAAAGCAGGGGATTTATTAGGCAGTTTAAGAAATAGTGATTTTGTAATGGATAACTCATTTCTTCTAAAAAAACCTAATATTTTTTATCAATTTTTTGATTATTTAAATCGTTTCAGATTGGTTCAAATATTATTAAATATTATAAGAAGGTTAAGGTCCTTTCGTTCTAAAAATGCAAAACGATAATTCATATATTTTTTTTTATAGTCATGTAGAAAGACATTTTATGTCTACTTTGATTGGCCATCTATATATCTTATGCAGAAAACATAAAGTTTTACTTTTTTCTTATGGGTTGAGCGAAAAATCTTTAAATATTTTAAAAAATAAAAATTTATTTAAAAATCTTCTGATTGTTAATATTGATAAATCTGATAATAATCAAGGATTATTAGGACAAGTAAAAGAGTTTAAAGCTAATGTTAAAATTTTTGATAACTGCTTTAAACAATATCATTGCAAAACTTTAATTACGAGTAGTGATTGGCATTCTTTAAATGAACTTTATTTAATGCGTAAAGCAAAGCAAAAAAAGAGTTTTAGAATTAGTATACAAGAATCAGTTCATGTAGATACACACTTAAGAAAAGAATGGGTTGCTCTTCAAAACAGAAAATTAACATCTAATCTATTTTACTCAAAAATCTTGAATAATATATATGTATCTATACTCTTTTTTCTAAAATATGTATTTTTTCAAATTATAATTCCATTGTTTGCTGTTAGATTGCCTTTTTTTACTATGAAAACAATATTCTTATGGTCAGGTGGATCAGGTTCAAATCAATCTAATTTTCATTTAGTTTTTTCTGAATATGAAAAAAATCAATATATAAAAAGCGGTGTGAATAAAGAAAAATTATTAACCATAGCTCATCCATTTACCATTAAAGAATTAAAACCTCTATTTGATTTACTTTTTCCTTATAAATTTAAAGAATCAGATTCTATTCTTATTTCTATGGATTTGATCTATGATCACTTCTATAAAAATAAGAATTCATATTCTAAAAATGAAAAAACAAAAGATACAATCTCAATTCTTAAGGATCTTTCCATTATATTTAACGAAAAAAATATTTTAATTAAACCTCATCCTGAATCTATTCATTTTGATACATTCCCATATATTATTTCTGAATTAGAAGAATTTGAAAATATTGAATTTCTTAATCCAACAATACCTATTGAAACTTTTTTTAAAAATGTTGATACACTTGTTTGTTTACCACCCGCTTTTAGTTCTTCGTTAGTTTTTTTCAAGCTATTTTCCCCTGAAAAAAATGCGATTGCAATAGATTTTTATAATGAATATCTTGGTGATGTATTTAAAAATGGGGAATATGGAATCAATTATGTAACATCATTAGAAAATTTAAAATCTATTGTGAAAGATAAAGATATAAAAAAAGAAAGATTTAATTATGATTTTCAGGATATTAATTTTTTCTTAGAAACTAAAAAGTAAATAATTGAATATTGTTGATTATTTGAAAAACAATTTTTTTGTAGGAAATTCTACATTTCTTCAGAAAATTTTTTCATTAATTTCAATATTTTATATTACCAATCTTTCTAACCTATCTACATATGGTAATTATGTCATTATATCTAGCATAGCTGCATTGCTATTGGGATGTTCTTCATTTGGAATTGGATATAATTATATGCAAAAATTTTCTTCTGCTGAATTGAATAAAAAATCCAAGTTATTTTTTTCGCAGTTTTTTACTCATTTTTCAATCATTATTTTATTTGTGGTATTTTTTTTATCTTTCAAATCTCATATAAATTTTTTTGCAAATAATGACTCTTTTTCTCTTCTTTTTGTTTTTTACTTTATCCTTTTATTTTTAAGTACTCAGTTAACAAATTATTTTCGATATAGTGAAAATTTTAAGATTTATTCAATCTTGCTACCTATACCTATTTTTTTAAATTTTATTTTTTTATCATACTTTTATTTTACAGAACATAAGATTGATCTCTATGATATAATGTCTGTTATGATATTATCATTATTAATTCAGGTAATTATGTCTTTCTTTTTACTAATTAGAAAAATAAAATTCAAATTTTCATTTTTAACAAAGAAAGAATTATTATTTGATATTAAAAATGGCCTTCCTTTTCGTTTGAATTTTCTTTTAACTACGATAGTTAATTCATCAGATAGATATATTATTATGTTTTTTCTTGGCTCAAAGTATGTTGGTTTCTATTCTATATTATTTACAATTAGTTCTTTTGTATTAATGATTCCATCAATTATGACTACTATCTTACAACCAACATTATCCAGATTAAAAATTGAAAATAATCTTACTGAAATAAAAAATACTGTCCAACTAAGTGAGTCTTTGTTTTTTAGTCTTTGGGTTCCTTTTTGTGTTGGAGGGATTTTCTATATTAATAGAATAATTGATTTTTTTAGCAATGAAACTGTTTTTGTAAACAATCAAATTGTATTTGCTCTCTTAGCTTTTTCAGTTTTTTTCAATGGTTTAATGATTATCAAGGGAAATATCTATTTTGCATTTACTGAAACTCAAAAGATGTTAAAACCAATATTCATTGCTTCCTTTTTAAATTTGATTCTGAATATTATTTTGATTGGTTTCTACAAATCTATTCTATATGCTGCCTTATCAAGTTTATTATCTTATTTTGTTGGTTTGATAATTTTCCAATATGAATTATCCCGTAATCATGCTATTTGTTTTAAACTTAAACATTATCATTTTATTATTCTTTCATCAATACTAATGATTTTAATGAGCATATTATTAGATAGTTTATTTTTACTAAATACCAATGTATTAACTTTAGTTAAAATTGTGATATCTGGAGTAACTTATTTTTTATGTTTAATAACATTTTTAAAGCTATTTAAATGGAAAAATTAAAAGACTATTCTCTGTTATTAACCGTTTTTTTTGTTTATGCAATTCTTTTTACTTTTGATATTTCTGGTGTGAGAGTTTCATTTTATCAAATCTTTCAATTAATTTTTATTTCTCTATCACTTTTAGCATTTTTAAAAAATAATAAACAAATAGTTTCAGATAATATAGTTCACAAAGAGTATTTATTAATTTTTCTAATATTTATATTTCTCATAAAAATTATTAGCGGGTTTTTTACTATTGTTTATTCTTTAGGAGCTCAACCATTTAATCAATATTTTAAATCGGTTATCATTGAATCTATTGACCTATTATTTTATTATTTTTTTGTTAATCGAATTTTTCTATCAAATATTCAATTTAAAAATAAATTGTTCTATACATTTTCTTTTTCAATAATATTGGGTTCTTTTTATCACATTATTCAATCAATTACATACTATTTTTATCAAATTGATATAAATGATTTTATTCAAAACTTACCATTTATGTTTCAATCCTCATCGCTTGAATATGCTTTTGGTCCTCTTTTACGTGTTGGTGGATTTATGGGAGGACCAAATATTCATGCTACTGTTGTATGCTCTTTGCTACCCTTTTTGTTGTATACTGATATGTTTAAGTATAAAAAATATTTTGTTTTAATATTATTTTTGTCTTTATTGCTAACCCTTTCAAGAACAGGATTTGTTGCTTTTTCCTTAATAATAATTTTAGGAATTATTAATAAGAAATTTTCTATTAGATCTATACTTTACTCAATCTTGTTTGGTTTTTTGCTTATATATTTTCTTTATTATAGTTATAATGATGTTTTTAATCTCCTAGTATCAAGATTTAATCTAGAGGGAGCTATAAACTCAAGATATGAACCTTTTTTGAACTCATTTTCACTATTTATTCAACATCCTTTAGGAGTAGGAATAAATAATTTTTCTGAAATGTATTTATTCAAATATGGGTTAGAAGGTTTTAATCCACATAATGATTGGTTAACTATTCTTCTTGAGTTAGGATTTTTAGGTTTTTCAGTATATATAGCTTACTTTTTTTATATTTTATCTATAGCAAAAAAATATTCCAATCAATTATCTTTTGCTCTTATTGTCCTAGTTTTATCACAATGCTTAGCAGGATTTTTTAATCAAACTATTGTTCTCATTCAGAGTAATTTGGTTATGATTTTAATATTTACATTACTAATATCTGCGAATAAAAATGATTAACAATTCTCAAAAAATTATACCAATAATATCTTTTCCAAGATCAGGAAATACATGGTTAAGATTTATTTTAGCTAATCTTTTTAAATCAGAACATGTTAAAAAAGTAGATTATTCTAATCTAAATATTATTATGCCTACTGAACAAAAGAACATTAGTAGTTCTTTGTTGTCAAAAGATGCGCCTATTTTTTGGAAAGAACATTATAATTATTATGATCTAAATATAGATTTCGATAAATCAATTTATCTAAAAAGAGATTTTCATGATGTGATTCAATCATATTGGACTTTTCACAACAATAAAGAACCTCTATTTTTTGATAGTTTTAATGAGTTTTTGAGAACATATTGGAGCTATACTGGTACGCATACAAAACATATCGAATCTTTGAATTCTAGTAAAATTAGCGGTAAAAAAATTTTTATTATTGAATACAAAGATTTAAAATCTAATCCGTTTAAAACTGTAAAAAATTGTTTAGAAAATTTAGAAATTGATTTTAGTAAAGATAAACTCAAGATTGCAATAGAGAATTCTGATTATAGTATCTTAAAAAAGTTTAAACAAAATATTTTTCCTAAAAAAGAAATTAAAGATTTTGATAAATTAATGTTAAAATTTGATGATGGAAATGTTGATAAGAAATTATACAATAAAATATTAAGTTATTATCTTCGTTATCGTTTCCATTTTAGAAAATTAATAAAATAATGAAAAACGTTCTTATAACTGGCGGTGCAGGATTTATTGGGAATTATGTTTCTAATTTTGCTCATAAAAAAGGTTACAATGTTACAATTCTTGACAATCTAGATAAACAAGTACATGGCGCAGAACAATTATGGCCTGATTATTTACACGAAGATATTAATAAAGTTTTTGGAGATGTACGTGATAGTAAGCTAGTAAATGAGTTGGTTGCAAAAAATGAATATATAATTCATTTAGCATCTGCTGTAGGCGTGGGTCAATCTATGTATGAAGTTGAACACTATACTTCTGTAAACTCCTTAGGTACGGGGGTATTATTGCAAGCTATAGTAAATAATAAAAATAATATAAAAAAATTAATTTTGGCATCTTCCATGTCAGTGTATGGAGAGGGATCGTATATCGACAATAATGGCGATATCAGTTTTCCTGAAGAAAGAAAAGAAAATGACTTGATCAATTTAAATTGGGACTTTGATGGATACACACCTATACCGACAAAAGAAGAAAAGCCGCTAAAACCTTCATCAATATATGCTCTTAACAAAAGAGATCAAGAAGAGAACTGTCTTTGTATTGGCAAAACATATAACATCCCTACTCTTGCTTTTAGGATGTTTAATGTATACGGGCCTTATCAGGCGTTATCTAATCCGTATACTGGTGTAGTAGCTATTTTTTCCTCTCGTATTTTATCAAATAAGTCTCCAATAATTTATGAAGATGGTTTACAGATGAGAGATTTTGTCTATGTAGAGGATGTAGCAAACGCATACATAGATGGACTAGAAAAAGATTTTAAAGGACAACATATTTTAAATCTTGGAAGTGGGGAGCAAATTAATATATATGATGTCGCAAAAGAATTATCAAAAATTTTAGAATTTGATGGTGAACCTGATATTTCAAATAAATTTAGATCAGGAGACATTAGAAATTGTTTTGGAGATATAACAAAAATTAAAAAAGTTATAGGATGGGAACCTAAGTATTCAATGAATGAAGGAATGAAAAGATTACTGAGTTGGCTTATCACTGTTCAAAAAGATAATTTAGGAAATGACGCTTCTGATGATTTAAAAAAGTTTGGCTTACTTAAATAGCATGAACAATAATAATATCCATTTTACTATTGGTATTTGTTCATTCAAAAGACCACAGTACTTGTCACAATCAATTAATTCTGTTCTATCAAATACATATCAAAATTTTAATATAATTATTTCTGATGATTGTTCTCCAAACCTAGAAGAGATTAAATCAGCTCTAGAACCATTTGAAAATCATGAAAAAATCCAAATTTTTTATCAAGAAAAAAATTTAAGTTGGTCCAACAACAGAAATTTTATTAAGAATCAAGCAAAAGGCGATTATCTGATTATTATTGGTGATGATGATTTATTATTACCTAATACTTTAAGTACACTATCTAATGAAATAAAAAACAATCCAAATAAAGATTTATATTTATTTGGATTTGAATTAATAGATGAAAATGATAGAAAAATTAATAGTTTTTACAGTCCTCATCATTATAATTTCAATTATAAAAATTATGATATTATCAAAAGAATTTTAAAAGCAGATCATTTTCCATTTTGGTTTTTTCATCCATTGACACTATGCATGAATGTAAAAAATATGAAAGACATTGCATTTAATAAAGAAGCTGGAATTGGCGATGATTACCTATTTCTATATGATTCAATCTTTCATAAAAAGAATTTTTCTATTATTCCCAAGAAATTGTTTAAGTGGAGAAAAATTCAACAAGAATCAAAAGAATCTTTCACGAATATATCTTCATTATCAATGAATAATATTGTTTCAAGAAATAATATTTTGAAAATTATGCGTCAATATTCTATAAAAGATGAAAACATCTTTGAGTATATACATTCAAATAATTTTGAAAATGATTTTCTTTTAAAAAGTATTTTAACTGCTGGAATACCAACAGATATTATCCGTAATGAATTTGGTGATGATTTATATCATAAGTTTATTAGATATAAAAAATTTAATTTTAAACTTGTTAAAACAATTCAAAGGCTATTCGACTATATTATTTTTACAAGGATAAAAGGATTAAAATTATTTGTTATTTTTGCCTTGGAAAGAACTAGATACAAATTTAATTTTTAATTATGAAAGTTCCTTTTTTTGATTATCCAAAGCTTTATTTATCTCAAAAAGATAGAATAGATAAAGCAATCAACTCAGTTATAAGAAAAGGTGCATATATACTTCAAGAAGAACTAATAAATTTTGAAAAAAAACTTGCTGAGTATACTAATTCAAAATATGCAATTGGAGTTGCAAATGGTACTGATGCAATTTGGCTTGCTCTACTTGCAGCTAATATAGGAGATGGAGATGAAGTTATCGTTCCTTCTCACACATATATTGCATCACCAGCAGCAATCAAATTTGTTGGTGCTCAACCGATTTTAGCTGAATGTGGAGAAGACCATTTGCTTGACCCTAATGATATTGAAAAAAGGATTACAAAAAAAACAAAAGCAATAATGCCTGTCCAGTTAAATGGAAGAACATGTGAGATGGATAAAATTCAAAAAATTGCTGATGAAAATAATCTTTTAATTATTGAAGATGCTGCTCAAGGTTTAGGTTCTTTATACAAGAATAAAATGGCAGGCACTTTTGGTAAAGCAGGTACGTATAGTTTTTATCCTGCTAAAGTTTTAGGTTGTTTTGGTGATGGAGGAGCAGTTGTAACAGATGATGATAACATCTATCAAAAAATTTATGAAATGAGAGATCATGGAAGAGATGATAGTGGAGAACATGTTTCTTGGGGATTTAATTCTAGATTAGATAATCTACAAGCTGCTATTTTATTAGAAAAATTCAAAACCTTCGAAGATGATATAAAACTGAGAAGAGAAATTGCATCTTTATATCATGATAGATTAAAAGATATTGATGAATTAATAATGCCTCCTGCACCAAACAATGAATCTGATAGGTTTGACACTTTTCAAAATTTTGAAATCCAATGTGAAAAAAGAGATGATTTAAAACTTTTTTTAGCTGATAATGGCATAGGAACTTTGATTCAGTGGGGAGGAAAGGCAATTCATCAAATCAGGGGTTTAAATTTTAATTGCAATGATTTACCATTCACTGAAAATTTATTTAGCAAATGTATGCTTCTTCCTATGAATTCTCTAATGAGTTTAGATGATGCAGAATATGTTTCTGATATTATTAAAAAGTTTTATTCATGATAAAAGAATTAAATAATCTAAAAAATCCTAAGATTGATAATGGAAATCCTCAACTAAATCTTCTTAGCGATACAGACTATATTCTTCTTCTAAAAAAAATGATTACAATTCGTATTGCAGAAGAGATTATTTCTGACAATGTTAAAAGTGGGTTCATAAAATGTCCTTGTCATTTAGCTATAGGACAAGAAGCCATTCCTGTCGGTATATCACAATTTTTAAATTCAGATGATAGAGTCTATGGGAATCATAGATCTCATGGACATTATCTTAGCCTTACAATGGATACATATGGTTTATTCGCAGAGATACTTGGTAAAGAGACAGGGTGTTCTAAAGGCATGGGAGGATCGATGCATATTGTTGGTGAATCTCAAGGATTTGGAGGATCTGTCCCAATAGTTTCAGCTACTATTCCCGTTTCTGTAGGCGCAGGTTTAGCAATGAAATTATCTAAGAGCCAATCAATTTCAGTCTCATATTTTGGAGATGGAACTAGCGAAGAAGGGGTACTTCATGAATGTCTAAATATAGCTTCATACTATGACCTCCCAGTTATTTTTGTGTGTGAAAATAACTTGTTTTCTAGCCATATGCATATTTCCGAAAGACAAACATTTGACTCTATTTCTCGATTTGCAGATGCTCATGGTATAGATTACGCAGTCATTGATGGTAATAATATCGAAACAGTATTAGATACATCCAAAAAAGCTATTGAAATTGCTAGAATTGAAAGAAAACCATTTTTTATTGAAGCTGTAACTTATAGGTGGAAAGGGCATGTAGGTCATGATGATAATATTGATGTAGGCCTACAAAGACAAGAAGATTTAGGACCTTGGAAGAAAAAAGATCCTATCGCAAGATTAAAGAATTCTCTTATTGCTAAAAATGCTATATCAGAAAGCGATTTTCAATCTTTTAATAAAGATATTTTAGAAAAATTAAACAAAGAATTTGATCAGGCAGTATCTGATCCGTATCCAAAAAAACAACAACTATTAGATACGGTATATTATAGATGAGTAAAACAATAACATATGGAGCAGGTATACAGGCTGGTTTTGAACATGTTTTAGAGAATTATGATGACTCTTTTATAATAGGTCAGGGGTTATGGAGTCCATGGTATGTTGGTAATACAATGGTTGATCTTGATAAAAAATTTGGAAAAGAAAGAATTATAGATTGTCCAGTGTCTGAAAATTCTGTAACAGGCACTGCGTTAGGTGCTGCATTAAATGGTATGAAAGCCATTGTAGTGCATCCAAGAATGGATTTTATGGTTTTAGCTTCAGATCAAATAGTGAATCAAGCTGCAAAATGGCAGTCTATGCTGGGCGGAGGAATTAAAATTCCTTTAACCATTAGATCGATTATTAACAGAGGAGGCGAACAGGGCGCACAGCATTCACAAGCATTACATTCTTGGTATTCCCATATCCCAGGGTTAAGAGTGGTGATGCCAGCTTTTGCAAACGATGCTAGAGATTTATTAATTGCAAGTATTTTATCCGATGATCCAGTTTTATATATAGATGATAGGTGGTGTGCTGACTTGGAAGAAGAATCCACAGATCTCAAAGAGTTAGATATTAAAACTATTGGACCAAAAACAATCAAAGAAGGTTCAGATATTACAATTGTAGGATCTGGATTTACTTCTTGTCAAGCATTAGAAGCAGGTAAAGAGTTAGCAAAAGATAATATTAGTGCAGAGGTAATAGATTGCAGAGTTCTAAACCCATTTAATCCAGATTTAATTATTGATTCCGTGAGAAAAACTGGAAAATTATTAGTATTAGATGGTTCATGGAAAAGTTGTGGGTTTTCTGCTGAAATAATATCATGTGTTTCTGAAAAATTTACTGATTTTAAATCACCTCCGATAAGAATGGGTTTAAAAAATTCCGCAGCCCCAACAAGCAAACCTTTAGAGAAAGATTACTATATCAATACTAGTAATATTATAGATAATGCAAAGTCTCTATAAGTCAATATTTAAACCTTTATTTGATTTCATCATCGCTCTTCTTCTTTTTTCCATACTTTTTTTGCCATTAGTTTATTTTTCTTTTAGAATATTTTTACAAGATTTTCATAATCCCTTTTATGTGCCTTTGCGAGTTGGTAAAAATAAGAAGAAATATAAAATGATTAAATTTAGATCTATGATTGTCAATGCAGATAAGAACAAAGTTGATTCAACATCTTCAAATGATCCTCGTATAACAAATTTAGGCAACTTTATTAGAAGATATAAAATTGATGAAATCCCAAATCTCATTAATATTCTGACTTTTAAAATGAGTTTTGTAGGTCCAAGACCAAATGTAGAAAGAGAAGTCAATCTTTATACAGTTGAAGAAATAAAAATATTAAGAATGAGACCTGGGATTACTGATATATCATCAATTGTTTTTTCCGACGAAGGAGATATCTTAGAAAATAGTTTAAATCCTGATGTAGACTATAATCAGTTAATTAGACCTTGGAAAAGTAGATTAGCAATATTTTATACTGATAATTCATCTTTATTGTTGGATTTAAAGTTAATGGTTTTAACATTGTATAATTTTTTAAATAGAGAAAAAACGCTTGCTATCATATCTAATATTTTGAGAAATAAAGATGCAGATGAAGAATTAGTGAATATTGTTCTAAGAAAAGATAAATTGGTTCCAATGCCACCACCAGGGAGCAACAATATTGTTACTAGTAGAGAAAATTAGAAATTTTTTTATAAACCAAAAAACAATTACTAAATCATTAATTGCTTTTTTATTTGATTTATTAATATATATATCAATTTATTTATTTTTTAGCTCGTACTTATTATCTAATGCCATTGAAAATATTTATTATTATTTATTTGTTACTTTTAATATCATCATCCTTCTTTTTACTGGCCATTACAGAAATAAAATCGAATTTATAAATTTTAATTCAATTATTTCGTTAGCGTCAAAAAGTTTTATCCTATTCTTAATTATTAATATTCTTTTTTTATTTTTAAATAGAAATTTCAGCTTTTTTTTATTTGTTTCTTTATTAAATATCATTCTCATTATTTATTCATCACGAATTTTAATTCGTTCTATGCTATACAATGATTCTGTTTCAAATAAGGAAAAAATACTAATTTATGGTGCAGGGTCTGCTGGAGCACAATTATTAAATAGTATTAATCTTAGTAATAGATACAATGTTGTTGGATTTATTGATGATTCGATTGAAAAAATAAACACTAAAATTAGCAATGTACATGTTTATAGAGTAGATGAATACCCTAGTTTAGTAAAAAAATTTTCTATTGATATGATTTTTATTGCTATTCCATCTTTAGATTTTAATTCAAGAAAGCAAATATTAAAAAATTTGCTTGATAAAAACACAAATATAAGAATAAAAATTTTACCAGGACTTGATTCACTAATCAAGAAGAATATTAATTTTAATTTAATGGAAGATATATCTATAGAAGATATTATTGGAAGAAAGATTATCAGTCCAATCAAAGAGTTGCTTGATAAAAATATTAATAAAAAAACTGTTTTAGTAACAGGTGCTGCAGGAACGATTGGTTCTGAACTATGTAAAAAAATATTGAACCATAATCCAAAAAAATTAATAATGATTGATTCATCTGAAATTGGATTATTTAATTTAGTTGATGAGTTAAAAAGCTATGATTGTAATAAATCTTTCCTACTTGGAGACTTAAAAGATAAAATTTTTATTAAAAATTCTTTATTAGATAATCCGGATATTGATATTACATATCATGTTGCTGCCTACAAGCATGTTAATATATTAGAAGAAAATCAATTTTCTGGTTTTTACAATAATGTCATTATTATTAAAAATATTATTGAAGAATTACTGATAAGTACAAAAATAAAAAAATTTGTTAATGTTAGCACAGATAAAGCAGTTCAGCCATCAACAATTATGGGTTTATCAAAATATTTTTGTGAATTGATTGGAAATGAATTTTCAAAGAAATCCAATATAGAATTTTCAATTGTTAGATTTGGTAATGTTTTAAAATCTAGCGGTTCAGTTTTGACTGTTTTTGATAAACAAATTAAAAATAAAGGACCAGTAACTGTTACCGATAAAAGAGTAAAAAGATTTTTTATGTCTGTTGAAGAAGCAGTGTCATTGATAATTCAGTCTTCAGCGTTATCTGGGAAAAATAGAAGATTCGTTTTAGATATGGGTGATCAATTATCAGTTTATAATATTGCAAAAAAAATGATTCTTCTTAATGGATTTTCTATAAAGGATAATAATAATCCTAATGGAGATATTGAAATTAAAATTATTGGTCTTAAAAAGGGAGAGAAATTAGAAGAAGAATTATTTCAATCATCAGCAAACCTAATTAAAACAGAACATAAAATGATTTCTAAAATCAATGAAAAATTACCATTATTAGATATCGACAAATTTTTTAAATTACTTGATGAAAATTATAAAAATAATAACATTGATTTTTTATATGATTTAATGAATAAAGTTCAAAATAAGGATAGAGTATGACAAATATAGGAATAATAGGAAATGGTTTTGTTGGCAGCTCAGTTGCATTTGGTTTTTCCGCTGGTTCTAGTGCTATAGGAACAGAAGTGAGAATATATGATAAAGATCCTTCAAAAACTGTTCACAGTTTTGAAGATGTTGTCAAAGAAAGTGATTTTTTATTTATTTGTTTGCCAACTCCAATGAAAAAAAGTGGTAAATGTGACCTATCTATTATTGAAGATTCATTGTCAGAGATTGATACATTTAATGAAACTAGTAGTTCAAAAAGCATTGTTATTTTAAAATCCACTATTGTACCTGGAACCACAAATTATTTCAATTCAAAATTTAAAAATCTAGATATAATATTTAATCCAGAGTTTTTAACAGAAAAATCTGCTAGAATGGACTTTCTTACTCAGTCTAGGATTATATTAGGTGGTGAGGATAATATAATTTTAAAAAAGGTGGAATCATTATTTTTAGATCGATTTAAAAATCATCATACGATATTAATGGATTCAAAATCTGCAGAATTAGTAAAATATTTTTGCAATATTTTCTTTGCAGTTAAAGTTTCTTTTGCAAATGAAATGTATGGAATTTCTCAAAGTATAAATGCAGATTGGGATAAAATTCTTGAAGGTGTTTTATCAGATGGACGTATAGCAGATTCTCATTTAAATGTTCCTGGACATGATGGTAAGCAAGGGTTTGGAGGATCATGTTTCCCAAAAGATATTAATGCTTTAATTACTTTTTGCGATGAGAATAATATTGATATTAATGTAGTAAAAGCTGCATGGGAAACTAATCTAAAAGTCAGACCAGAAAAAGATTGGGAAAAATTATTAGGTAGAGCCGTATCTTCTAATGATGAATAATTAAATTATTTTTTTGTACTGGTGATATATTTAACAATATCTTTATAAACCCAATTATCATTCCAATTCCATGTATAAAATGATATAAAAAAAAGCATAGTGGCAATAGTGGCAATAAAACTAATTTTTTATAACGAATTACTTGTTGTATTGAACTAATAATTGCTAATAATAAATAAAGAAAAAGAACAGAAAAATAAATTATTTTCAATGGAAATATATTTTGTATAAATATACCTCCTATAACTCCAGCGCTAAAAAATAGTGTAATTGCATGACGGAATGCTAAAGTATAAGGCGCTATATACCACATATAAACATTAAAGGGGGCTTCCCAAAAAAACTGTTTTTTGAGAAAATCAATAAAGCTTTTTTGATTATAATTTATTGAGTATATCTTGTTGCTAAACCAAACTTTACCACCTTCTTTTTTTATTCTTCTATTCATTTCATAGTCTTGGGTTCTAATAAGTTTTTCATTAAAATTTCCAACTTTATCAAAAATTGCTTTTTTAAAAAAACCATAAGGAACGGTATCTACCAATCCATCTTCTCTACCAACTCTAAATCCAGAATTTCCTACTCCAAATTTATGAGTTACAAGTGCCTGAACAATATTGGCTCCAATGGAATTATCAAATTTTTTTGTAATAATATATCCTCCAACATTATCTGCATCAACTGCCTTGATTGTCTCATAACAATTTTTAATATAGTCTTTTGGATAAACGGTATGTGTATCAATTCTACATATATACAATCCAGAACTTTCTTTTAGTCCTATGTTTAAAGCGAATGGTATATATCTATTTTTATTTTTTAATATTTTGATATTCATACTAAGGTTTGCATCTTTAAATCTTGATATAATATTAATTGTATCATCATCGGACATGCCATCTATTAAGATTATTTCTAATAAAATTGATTCAGGTAAAGATTGTTTTTTTAAAGAATGCAGTACTTCTTCTATTGTATTTTCTTCATTTCTAATAGGAGCAATGATAGATATTAAATTATCTTGATACAAAATTTAGTACCTATAATCATCTTTTTTGAATGGTCCTTTGATATCAACCCCAATATATTCTGCTTGTTCTTTCGTAAGTATAGTAAGATCAGCATCAAGGTGTTTTAAATGTAACCTTGCAACTTCTTCATCTAATTCTTTAGGTAAATCATATAAGCCAACAGTAGGTTTTTTTGTAGCTAAAAATATTTGTGCTAACACTTGATTAGAAAATGATGTTGACATAACAAAGCTTGCATGTCCTGTAGCGCAACCAAGATTAACCAGCCTTCCTTCTGCTAAAATAAAAATTTGTTTTCCATTGGGAAAAGTATAACGATCAAATTGAGGTTTAATTTCTTCCTTCTTTGTGTTTGAATTATTTAAAGCATCCATTTGGATTTCATTGTCAAAATGGCCAATATTGCAAACAATAGCTTGATCTTTCATTTTTTTCATATGTTTGAGGGTAATAATATCTTTATTTCCAGTTGTGGTAACAAATATATTTCCCCTATTTAATACATCTTCTAAACGTCTTACTTCAAAACCTTCCATAGAAGCCTGTAATGCACAAATTGGATCTATCTCTGTAACAATAACCTTACAACCATAAGAATCCATAGATTGAGCACATCCTTTACCAACATCACCATATCCGCATATCACTACAGTTTTTCCTGCAAGCATTACTTCTGTAGCGCGCTTAATGCCGTCAGCAAGTGATTCACGACAACCATATAAGTTATCAAATTTGGATTTTGTAGCAGAATCATTCACATTAAATGCAGAAAATAAAAGATTACCTTGCTCTTCCATTTGGACAAGTCTTGCTACACCAGTTGTTGTTTCTTCTGAAACTCCAATAATATCTGGAACAATATTATGCCAATGATTTGGATTATTCTTGTGTACTTTACGAAGAAGTTTTTCAATTACTTTTTCTTCTTCAATCTTAGTTGTTACTTTTGGCAACTTTTTATGTTTATTGAAATAATTTTCTAATTCATATCCTTTGTGTATTAATAAAGTTGCATCTCCACCATCATCAACAATTAAATTAGGCCCTAAATTTCCGTTAAAAGTAAGTGCTTGTAATGTGCACTCCCAATACTCTTTTAGCGTTTCGCCTTTCCATGCAAATACTGGTGTCTTAGTTTTTGCAATTGCAGCAGCAGCTTCATCTTGAGTGGAAAAGATGTTGCAACTTGCCCAACGAACATCTGCGCCTAAATCTTTTAGAGTTTCAATAAGAATAGCAGTCTCAATTGTCATATGTAATGAACCTGTTAACCTAAAACCTTTTAGAGGTTTAGATTTAGCATATTTTTTACGAAGAGCCATTAATCCTGGCATCTCTTTTTCCGAAATTCCAATTTTATCTCTTCCTAGCTTTGCTAAACTAATATCTTTTATTTGATATGGTAAAATCTCAACAACATTTTTCATTTTGCCATTGCTATTTTTTAGTATTGAATTTTTTTTAGTCTTTTTTTGTTTTATAGCTAACTTCATTTTTTTCCCATTAGATTTATGATTTCAATTTATCAGATAAATTAATTTTTTCCCAACTAAATTCATCTCTTCCAAAGTGTCCATATGCGGCAGTTTTTTGATAGATTGGACGTTTTAAATCAAGCGATTGTATTAGTCCTTTTGGTCTAAAATCAAAATGTTCTCTTGCTAATTTACCAATTTCTTCTTCAGAAATTTTATTTGTTCCAAACGTGTCAATACTTATTGATGTCGGTTCTGCAACCCCTATTGCGTATGATAACTGAATTTCACAGTAATCTGCTAATCCTGCCGCAACAATATTTTTTGCAACATATCTCGAAGCATATGCAGCAGATCTATCTACTTTTGATGGATCTTTACCAGAAAATGCACCGCCTCCATGACGTGCCATTCCTCCATATGTATCTACAATAATTTTTCTTCCTGTCAGTCCACAATCACCAACTGGACCACCAATGACAAATTTTCCTGTTGGATTAATTAATATTTTTGTTTCATCTGTAATCCATTTAGCAGGAATGATTGGTTTAATAATTTCATTAAATACACCCTCTTTTAATTCTTTATAAGATATATCCTCATCATGTTGCGTTGATAGAACAATAGCAGATAAACCTTTTATATTTTTATGATTATTATCATAAATAACGCTTACTTGACTTTTTGCGTCTGGTCTTAACCAAGTGAGAATGCCATCTTTTCTTACTTTGGATTGTTGTTTTACTAATTGATGCGATAAATCAATTGGTGCTGGCATTAATGATGATGTTTCATTGCATGCAAATCCAAACATTAATCCTTGGTCTCCAGCTCCCTGATTTAAATCTTCACCTTGACCTTCGTTTACTCCTTGTGCAATATTTGATGATTGTTTTGTAATATGGCTTACAAATTCACAATTACTGCCATTAAATCCTAGTTTATCATCATTATAACCAATATCGTTAATGACTTTTCTTACAATAGGTTCTAAATCCGGACTCCCTTGTGATGTGATTTCTCCTGCAATAACCACTAGATTATTTTTAATTAATGTTTCACATGCTACTCTACTATTTGGATCTTCTTTTAAATATGCATCTAATACAGCATCAGATATTTGGTCACAAACTTTATCAGGGTGTCCTTCTGATACTGATTCTGATGTGAATATATAGTCTTTCATTCCTACTCCTATTTATGTAAATGGTTTAATATTTTTAACATACAAGAGGTATCATTCATGAGATAATAATGAATTATTGGTACCCCTGCATTAATTAATTCTTCAGATTGCTTAATTGCCCATTGCGTTCCTATTTCATTTATATGCTCAATATTCTCTAATGCTTCATTTCTTAATTCATTTGGAATACTAATATGAAACATTTTTTCAAGGATTTCTAATTGTTTTGGCTTGTCTAATATTTTGATACCAGGAATAATTGGTATTGTGATACCTTCTTTTCTGCATTTATCAACAAAATCAAAATATTTTTTATTATCAAAACACATCTGTGTTACAGCATAATCTGCTCCTGCATCAATTTTTTCTTTCAAAAGCTTAATTTCTTTATCAAAATCATTTGAAAAAGAATGATTTTCTGGATAAGAGCCAATACCTATACACATATTAATAGATGATGAATTCTCAATGTCACTGAGATATTTTCCTTTTGATAAGTCATTAATTTGTTTAACAAGACTTAAAGAATTTGGATTAACTGTTTTTCCTTCACCTATTTTGCTTTTTGGATTTCCATCTCCGCTTATAGCCAATATGTTTTGAATGCCTAAAAAACTTAATTCAATTAATGCATCCTCTGTTTCTTCTTTTGTAAATCCATTACAAACTAAATGTGCTACAGTATCAATTTTAAATCTATTTTGTATAATACCACAGATACTAATAGTACCAGGCCTTTTTCTCTTTAAAACTTTTTTCCCATTTTTATATGTAGACACAGAAGATGAATGGCTGGTCACATCAATAAAAGGAGGATTAAATTTTTCTAAGTCTTTTACCATGTCTGTTATTGTTTGAATTCCTTTTCCTCTTAACGGAGGAATAATCTCATAACTAAAACGTGTATTATTAGATTGTTTAATATGTTCAATTACTTTCATATATCAAGAATATGTGGGAATATTTTCTCTAATTTTTTTGAATTTACTTTTTTTCTTTTAGAATAATCTTTTAATTGTTCATTTGATATTTTAGATATAGAAAAATATTTAGAATCTGGATGTGAGAAATACCAACCTGTTACTGAAGATGCAGGATTAACTGCAAATGATTCTGTTAATTTTAGTTTTGCATTATTTTTAATATCAAGAAGATTCCATATCATTAATTTTTCACTATGATCAGGGCAAGCTGGATATCCTGGAGCAGGTCGTATTCCTCGATATTTTTCTTTAATTAATTGTTCATTTTCTAAGCTTTCTTTTTTTGCATATCCCCAGAAATTTTTTCTCACTTGTTCATGCATTTTTTCTGCTAAAGCCTCTGCAATTCTGTCTCCAATGACCTTTACCATGATGCTTTCATAATCATTATTTTCATTTGCAAGTTTTTTCCCAATCTTTTCAACATTAGATCCTGCTGTTACTGCAAACGCGCCAATCCAATCTTCTTTTCCTGAAGAAATGGGAGCAATAAAATCAGAAAGACAATAATTTGGTTTATTACCCTTAGAAATCTGTTGTCTTAAGTGGTATAAAGTATGTTTTTGATTAATAATAATGTCATCTCCAGAAGAATTTGCTTTAAAAAACCCAATTGTTCCTTTTGGGTTAAACCAGTTTTCTTGAATGATTTTATTTAAAAGCTTATTTGCATCTTCAAAGAGTTTTTTAGCTTCGTTTTTCATTTTTTTATCTTTAAGAATTTTTGGATAACTGCTTCTAAATCCCCAAGCATTAAAAAATGGTGTCCAATCTATATAATCAACCAAATCTTTAACGGGTATTTCTTCAAAAAACTTGATCCCTTCAAAAGATGGTTTGATTGGTTTGTATTTTGCCCAATTGAAGTCAAATTTATTTTCTCTAGCTTTTGATAAGCTAATCAAATTTTTTGTTTTTTCATTCCCATAGTCTTCACGCAGTCTTTCATATTCTTCATTGATTGTATTTTTAAATAACAATTGATTATCGCTCATTAAGTTTTGTGAAACAAAAACACTTTTTGATGCATCATCTACATGTATTACACCTGCATTATATTCAGGATTAATTTTTATTGCTGTATGTTTTTTTGATGTGGTAGCTCCACCAATTAAAAGAGGAACTTTAAAATTTTGTAATTCCATTTCTTTTGCTACATTTATCATTTCATCAAGCGATGGAGTAATTAGTCCACTTAATCCAATCATATCCACTTGTTCAAATTTTGCTTTATCTAATATTTTATTTGTTGGAACCATTACCCCTAAATCAATTATTTCAAATCCATTACATTCTAGAACAACTTTAACAATATTTTTTCCAATATCATGCACATCACCTTTCACTGTTGCTAATAAGATTTTTTTTGTTTTCCTTGTCTTCTTTTTATCAATATATGGAGTCAAATTATTGACAGCTTTTTTCATCACTCTTGCACTTTTTACAACTTGGGGTAAAAACATTTTTCCGCTTCCGAACAGGTCACCAACAACATTCATTCCATCCATCAATGGACCTTCTATGACATCAATTGCATTTTTTAATTTCAATCGTGCTTCTTCTATATCTTGATCTATATATTCATCAATTC
>CEUA01463395.1_pt1 | contig 33420 bp, 29 predicted proteins | sample 361541 | NCBI WGS metagenome assembly CEUA01 (sample SAMEA2623079, study PRJEB7988) | marine metagenome | isolation source: saline water (ENVO:00002010), including
GAGTTATTAGTACATAAACAAAAAGCAATGGTTCAAGCTACAACATTTGAATATTTAATTGATAAATATGATATTAATAAATATAAAAATATTGTATTACAAACAGATTGTGAGGGCCATGATTATAATTTATTAAAGAGCTTCCCTTTTAATAGGATTAGACCTAAAGTTTATATTTCAGAAATTTACTCTAAAATAAGATACCCTGATTCACATCCAAACTATACTGGACCTGGTGGAGAAGGTTATATCCAAGATGAAGGTCTATACACGAAATATGAAGAGGAAGATGCCAAAAGTATTTTACTGCAAAATGAATATAATTTATTTAGAGATACTGATCTTATTGCATTAGACAAGTTTTTTTTAAAATTAATGAAATAGTCTCTTGGGTTTAAATTTATGAATTATAAAATAATTTTTAATAGTTATCATAAAGATGCTCCTGCTACTATGAATTATTATGGAGCATTTTGTAATAATCCTAATTTTTCTTTTTATGATGTACATCATTATGATCAATATGATATTGCTTTATTTATGCCATATGGAAAAGATATTGAAGAATTGATTAGAGCAAAAAATATTAATGAAAATATTAAAATTGGACTTATTGATCCAAGGGGAGAATTAGATCCAAAAGTGGTTGATTTAATAGATTTTTTTATTATAGATAGTATAGAGATGTCAGATTTCATTAAAAAATACTCCAAACCATATTTTATTTTTTATGAATATCCTATTATTAAAAATATTATTAAAAATCATTCAAATAAAGATAAGATTTCCATTGCATATCATGGAAATAAAATGCATTTAGAGAACATGTCTCCAAGAATTACTGATGCTCTTATAAAATTATCAGAAAATTATAATATTGAATTTATTGCAATTTATAATATAGAGGAGTTAGGGCTTTGGAATTTTCAGTTTCCGGAAAATTTTAAAATTAACCATGTTCAGTGGTCCGAAAATATATATAATGATATTTTATGTGATGCTGATATAGGTATTGTTCCTGCTCTCATAGATAATAGTAAGCTAGATCAAAATAATAATTATATTATGAAATTTAAAATGCCTTCTAATCCTGGAAGGTTAATTATATTTTCAAAGCTTGGTATTCCTGTTGTTGCAGACTTTCTTCCTTCCCATTTTGAATTTATTAAAAATGATGTAAATGGATATTTGGCTTATAGTACTAGTAGTTGGTATTATTCATTAGAAAAACTCATATTAAATCCTAAAAAAAGGAATGAATTTTCTTTTAAAATGAATAAGGAAATTGAACAAAAGGTAGATTACAAAATTCAAAATATAAAATTCAAAAAATTTATCACGAATGTTTTAAATGGTTGAATAAACAGTTCAAATTTATTAATTATTAAATAATATATGCTTTATAAAATTTATAAATACCTAAAAAAAAAAATAGACAAAAAATTTATAATTAATATAAACAAGCATAAAGATTATAAAAATTATTTATCGCATCAAAAGAAAAAAACTACTGATCCTATAAGGATCAATAAATGGTTAAATAAAGAGTGGGAAATTAAATATTTAGGATTTAAAGATATTTTTGATAGAAATATATTGTATGTTAAGGATAAAGAAAATGCTATTTGTTTGGGTGCAAGAACAGGCCAAGAAGTAAAAGCATTACAAGATTTAAATATTAATGCAATAGGTATTGACCTTGTTCCTTTTTCTCCTTATACTATTAAGGGAGATATACACAATCTGCAATTTAAAGATATGCAATTTGATTTAGTCTTTACTAATATTATAGATCACTCACTTTACCCCGAAAAATTTGTTAAGGAAATGCAAAGGGTATGTACTAATAACGGAATAATAATTGTACATTTACAATTGGGAGATAATATAGATATATATACTGAAAATATTATCTTTGATCCCAAGGTGATTATATCTCTTTTTAGCGAATCTAAATTGCTTCAAAGTAAAAAAATAAATAATCTTCATGACTCAATGCATTGGGAGTTAATCTTTGCTAAAGCATCAGAATTACAATAATTATATTTTACTTTAAATAATAATTGAAATTTATAACATGAATATATGCTTAGTTTTAACATAAGGGATGTCTTTTAATGCTTGGAACGATTTAGGTTTATTAAATAGAGAAATAAAACTTTATGAAGAAATGTTATCATTGAAGTTGCTAGGAAATAGTAAAGGCTATACATTCATTTGCTTGTATGATGAATATATAAATTGAGCAAAAAGTAGATTATAAAATTCAAAATTTTAAGTTTAATGAATTTATTATTGAATTTCTAAATGATTAAATTAACTGTTTAATGTTTAAATTATTACATAGAATTTTTTTTCGAATAATTTATATTACCATAAAAAAGATAGACAACTAAATTATAAGTAATGAATAAACGAAATATAAGATTATGCCTTGTTTTATCTGAAGGAATGTCTTTGCAGTTGTGGGACGAATATGGATTATTAAATAGAGAACTTGCTTTATATAGAGAATTGATTAATTATGGTGTTCATACTACGTTTGTATCATTTGGTAAAAGTTCTGAATATAAATACAAAAATATTTTGAAGGAATTTGAAATTATATATAATAAATGGGGATTATCTAATGCTCAATATATAAGATTTATTAATATATTTAATTTTTATAAGTTAAGCAAGATAGATCTAGTAAAAACAAATCAATTGGAAAGCATAAATACAGCTGTCAAAATCTCTCGTTTTTGGAAAATACCTCTTTTAGGTCGAATGGGTTATTTTAAATCATTTATAGCTAAAAAAATAGGAAAGTCGGAATTTTCAAAAGATATAATTCCCTTAGAAAAAAAATTGGCATCTAATTCATCTCAAATCATATTAACAACAGATCAATCTATAAATAAATTTATAAAATATTATCCTATATCTAAGAATAAAATAATATTAATTCCTAATTATGTTGATTCTAAAATTTTTAATTATGATTCTAGTATTAAAAAGAAATATGATATTTTGTTTATAGGAAGATTTTCAGTTGAGAAAAACTTAAAAAACTTACTTAAAGCTTTAATTGGATTGAACTTGCAAATATTATTTATTGGTAGGGGTGAATTGAAGACCATGGTTGATGAATATAAAACAAAATATAATTTAAATTTGGAAATAATTGATATGGTTCCAAATGAACATTTACCAAAATATATAAATAGTTCTAAAATATATATATTACCCTCATTAGCCGAAGGACATCCAAAATCATTATTAGAGGCAATGTCATGCCAAACCCCAGTTATAGGTACAAATGTTTTTGGTATTGCAAATTTATTAACTCATAACTCTAATGGTATTCTTTGTGATATTACAATTGAAAGTATTAGAAACTCCATAAAAAAAACAATAAATGATAAAGCAATGCACGACAAATTAGCAAAGAATGCAAGAAAGTATATTTTAGAACATTTTACTGTTCAAAAAATTGCTAAAAAAGAATATAAAGTTTATAAAAATATTCTTAATTAATCTTAGATATATAGAGATCAGAGTTTGAGAATAGCATATTTAATAACAGCTTATAATAATTTTAATCATTTAAATAGATTAATTCATTCATTAAATAATATTGATGTTAAATTTTATATTCATATTGATAAAAAAAGTATAATCCCCAAAAAAGGATTAATTCAAAAACAAAATATTAATTATATAAATAGTATAAATGTTTGGTGGGGAGGTTGGTCACATCAACAGGCAATAAATGATTTAATATATAATTCTATGCTTGATAAAAATGATTATTATATTTTAATTACGGGATCCGATTATCCAATTAAAAAGCATTCACTTCTAGTAGAAAAATTAAAACAATCTTTGGAATACATTAATATAGTAAAAGGATTTCAAAGTCATAAGCCAGATAATCGAATTAAATATTACTATTTAGATGGGTTTGATCGTCGAAAAAAAAAATCTATAAGATCTCGATTTGGTTTTAAGCTAGAAAATATATTAAGAAAAATAAAATATGAAAAAGTATTTTCTTTTGGAGATATATATTTTGGCACTACTTATTGGGCATTGAGTCATGGTTGTATAAGTTATGTTATTAATTTTATAAATTCAAACCCTGATTATATTAAATTTTATAAATCAACTTTAATTCCTGAGGAAAGTTTCATTCATTCTATAATTGGTCCATCAAATTTCAATGAAAAAATTGAACATAATTTGACATATCAAGATTGGAATTTATCACCTCATCCTGAAATTATAAAAATGGAACATTATTTAATGTTTAAACAAAAAAAAATATTTAAAGATAGTTACGGAGAATTTGAACCATTCTTTGCTAGAAAATTTGAAGACTCCTCTGGAAAACTAACTAAGCTCATTGATTTAGAATTACTTAATAAAAATTACCGATATTAATTATGAGAAAAATATTATATATAAAAAATAAAATAAAAAAAATTTTTGGAAGAAAAAAAAGTAATCCTTTCAGAGGATCTCCATTAGTTAAAGAACCGCAAGAAACAAAGCAGAAGTATATTGATATATGGGAAGATGCAAAAAGAAAAGACTATCCAATTATAAATCATTATGAAATAGAATCAGGTTTTTTTATTAAAAAAGAATGGTTAGATAGTCTTGCATTACATACTCAGATTGTAATTAAAAAATCAAAAATTTGTTATCAACATGGCCGAATTTTATATTCGACTTTGCGCCAATATATAAAAAATAATAATATTTTAAATATTAATATAGTTGAAATTGGTACTGCTAGAGGATTTTCATCAGTTTGCATGGCCAAAGGTTTGGAAGATAGTAATATAAAGGGTAAAATAATTACAATTGACCCTCTACCACATAATTATAAGATATATTGGAATTGCATAGATGATTGGGATGGTAAAAAAACTAGAAAAAAAATATTATTCAATTATAAAAATTTGATAAAAAAATACATAATTTTTATTGAGGGAAAATCAAAAGATGAATTATCAAAAATTTATTTTAAAAGAATCCATTTTGCCTTTATTGATGGTGAGCATGATTATGAAAATGTTGTTAGGGAATTTCAGTTTGTATCATCTAGACAACTTTTAGGTGATATAATTATTATTGATGATTATACTATTGAACTGTTTCCAGAAATAGTTAGGGCTGTAGATTATCTTTGTAAAAAATATAATTATATTAAAAGAGTTATTCTTTTATCTAATGAAAGAGGCTATGTGATTGCTATTAAAAATTAAAGAGACTATTTTATGCCTTTAGTATCAATTTTGATAAGTGTTTATAATCAAGCAGAATTTATTAAAGAAACTATTAATAGTATTTTAAATCAAACATTTCAAAACTTTGAATTAATTATAGTAGATGATGCTTCAATTGATACTAGTTTATCTATTATTAAATCTTACAAAGATAATCGAATCAAAGTTATTCAGAATGCAAAAAATATAGGATTAACACAATCATTAAATAAGGGTTTAAAACAGTGCTCAGGAGAGTTTGTAGCAAGATTAGATGCTGATGATATGATGACTACTGATAGGTTAGAAAAACAGTTAAATTTTTTACAAAATAATCCCAATGTTGATATTATAGGCACTCAACTTGTATTAATTAATCAAGAAGGTGGCGTGATTAAAAAGATGAATCATTGGCCCATAGGTTTAGAGCAAAATATTTTTTTTGTTATAATTGGTGACAATCCTGTTGCTCATCCATCAGTCTTAATAAGAAAAAAACTAATGAATAAATTAAATGGATACAATCCTAATTATAGTTCTAGTCAAGATGTTGATTTATGGTATAGAGGATATTTATCTGGCTACCTTACTGATAATTTAACTTTTTTTTCTACTTATTATAGGCAACATGACAAACAAATATCGAATCTTCAAGATGGACAGCAAATAAAAAATCATAAAGTTGCATTTAATTTTTTTTGCACGCAATTATTAGATAATGAAATAAAAAGTGATTTAATTGATGAATATTTTAATATTATTAAAAATAATAATAAAATTGATTTAGATAAATTAGTTTTCATAGTTCACATATTTTTTAAACTATTATTTAGTATTTCTGTAATAAATAATTTAGATATAAAATCACAAAGAAAAATTTGGTTACTCTTTTTACAAAGATTAAACAGCAAGTTTCATGAAATAGATATAATAGTATTAATTAAATTAACAAAAAAGTATAGAATTTTTCATCTTAACATGTTATTCCCGTTATGGAAAATACTTAGGGTCAATTAATTTCATGTCAAATGTTGAAATATCTGTTATTATGGCTGTTTATAATGAAGAAAAATTTCTTTCGGAAACGATTCAAAGTGTTTTGGACCAAACATTTTCAAATTTTGAATTTATAATTATTAATGATGCCTCTACTGATGGTAGTTTAGATATTATAAATAGTTATAATGATTCTAGAATTTTTCTTTATAGTAATAAAAACAATTTAGGTATTGCAAAATCTTTAAATAAAGGTATCGAATTTTCAAATGGGAACTATATTGCAAGAATAGATGCTAATGATATCGCAATGCCTAATCGTTTTGAGAAACAGATTGATTATTTTAATAATAATGCAGATATAGGTTTAGTTGGAACCTTATATAATTATGTAGATGAGGAATCTAATTTTATACGTAAAGGTATATATAATTTTTTCTCACCTGAAGAAAGCGTTTCATACTTAGCATTTTACAATATTTGTCATTCAACAATTATGTTTAAAAGAAGTCTTATAAAAAATATAAAAGGACCATATATAAAGAGGCCTGCTGAAGATTTTCAATTATATTTAAAAATAGCTGAAATAAGAGGTTGCTATATTTTGAATAAAATATTAATGAATATTAGAATTCATAATCATGGTATTTGGAGTAATAATCAAATAAAGATTAAAAATGATATTCACCAAATGAGATTAGAAAAAATTAAATCATTAGGAGTTGAAGTAAGCAAAGCTGAAAATAAAATTCATAAATATTTGATAGATAAAGATTATAAAAGTCTTGAGAAAATCTCATTTAAAAATATATACAATTGGATAAAAAAAATTATATATGTAAATGATAAGAAAAATGATTTTCCTAAATTTTTTTTTAATCATGAATTATATATACGTATTGGTCGTTTATTCTTATTAAAAAAAAATAAAAGTATAATCAATATAATGAGAATATTTCATATTTTTATTCTGCTTGGGAAAAAGAAAAATATTATAGATTTTATTTATTTTATTCGTTCTAACTAATATTAAAAAAAGCTTGATTAACATATCTCATTAACTACTTAGAAAGTCATTATGCATATTAGCGTTTATATAACTTCATTTAATAAAGCGAGGTTTTTATCAAAAGCAATTAGAAGTGTTTTAAACCAAACATATAATGCAAATGAAATTATTATAGTTGATGATTGTTCTACTGATGATTCCCGAGAAATTATCGAAGGTTTTCATATGAAATATCCTAATTTAATAAAGCCTATATTTAATGAAAAAAATTTGGGTATTTCTAAAACACGGAATATAGCTATATCAAATTGTAATAATGAATTAGTTACTTTCGTAGATGCTGATGATTATTTTTTTCCTAGAAAACTTGAAAATGAATTTGCTTTAATAAATAAAAGCAATTATGACTGCATTTATTCAAATCATGTATTTGTAGATATAAATGATAAAAAAATTAATTATTTTTCAAGTAAGAATGATGTACCAGCTCAAGGAAATATTTTTATTGAAAATTATACAAGATTTTTTTCAGTAAGTTCAGGTGCTAATTTTCATAATGAAATGTTTTATAAAAATCATGCTATAGAAATAGGTTTATATGATGAAAATATCAAGATTTGGGAAGATTGGGATTTTAGAATAAGAATGTCAAAAAAAAAACAATATGGTTATTGCCCGGAGGTAAATTCTAGTTATAGAGTTTATGATGATGGGTTGCATAATTCAGTACCAGAGATACATTATAGAGAGCAGATAAAAATTTATAATAAAAATCAAATTTTAATTAAAGATTTATCATATAAAGATCAAATTATTATACATAATAGGGTCTTTTCAAAGATTAAATCTTCATTTATTGATATTTTAAATAATAACAAATTGAAAAGGAAATTATTCTTAAATATATATTATTGTATAAGTTTAATATATAACTTTAGAACACGAAAATCAATTTCATTTGCAATAAGAACATTATTAAAATTTAATTAGATATGATAACATTATTTGCAACACCAAAAAATTTTACAGGTATATATAAAATTATTCAAAAAAATGCTTTAAAAAGCTGGCGATCATTATCTCCTAATATTCAAATAATTATATTTGGAGATTCAGATGGAAGTAAAGAAATCTCCGATGAGATAAATGCTGAATATGTCCCAAATGTAAGATGTAGTCCTCAAGGTACTCCATACCTTTCAGATCTTTTTAAGAAAGCAGATCAATTGGCTAAATTCCCTATTATGACATTCATTAATGCGGATATTATTCTTCCTGAAATTTTTATAGAAAAAGTAAGAATATTAACAAATTATAAAAAAAATTTTTTGATGGTCGGGCACCGTTGGGATATGGATGTAAATTATTTAATTGATTTTAATAATTATAAAGAACAAAATTCCTTTTGGGAAGAAGCAAGAAAAAATAGCATAAAGCATGGATGTACTGGCATCGATTATTTTATATTTCGAAGATTTCAATGGCGAAATATTCCAGATTTTGCAATTGGTCGACCTGGATATGATAATTGGCTGTTATGGAATGCAAGAAGGCATTTAATACATGTTATAGATGCAACAGAAGATATAATGGTAGTCCATCAAAACCATGATTATAAATTTCATAATATTACCAAAGATCCTAAATTATTCAATGAACCTGATGGTATCATGAATAGAGAAATATATAAAAAAAAAATATTAAATCTTTTAGATACAAACTATAAATTAGTTAATGATAAAATTTTAAAGAAAAAATCGAAAGAATATAGATTTCGCAATTTAAGTAAATTGCCAATAATATTTCCTGAACTATCTATTTTATTATATTTTTATAAGAAAATTTATAATCGATTATATAAGTAAAAATAGATTTAATCATAATTAAATTTAATGTTCATATATATATTAAAAAATAAACATCTAATTAAAACTTATATAACTATATGAACAATTTAAATAAAATAACTGTAGGTATTACGGCCTATAATTGTGCTGATTTTTTAATAGATGCTATAAATTCTGTGTTAAATCAATCAGTGAGCTCATGGGATGGAGTTTTAGTTTTAGATGGAGGTTCAGATAAAGCTACAAAAAAAATATTTGAAAGATTTAATCATCCTAAATTTAAAAAATATACTTTTCAGGAAAATAAAGGAGCATATCAAACTAGAACTAAAGCAATTAATTTATCTAAGACTCCTTGGTATCTTCAATTAGATTCTGATGACCTATTACCTAAAAATGCAATAAAGAATGTTTTAGAAACAATTAATAAAAATCCTAATGCTGAATTTATATATGGAAATTGTGAGATTTTTATAAATAATAAAAGTAAAATTAGTAAACCTTCTGAAGATGTAGAAATGTTATGTTATTCTCCTCTTTTTAATGCCGCTAGCCCAATTTCAACTCAATTGTTTGAATCAATTGGTGGTTATAATAAAAATTTAGTAATTAATGCAGATTGGGATTTTTGGATTTCTGTATTTGAAAAAGAAATTAATGGTGCTTATGTTAATTCAGTAATTTATAAAAGAAGAAAAAGATTAGATAATTTGGGTAATAGGTATATTAATGAAAGATCTAAGATTGTTGATGAGATAATTTCTCGTCACCCTATATTTTTTAATAATAAAACTAGAATAGATAAAGCAAAATATAATGTATATAATCAATTAGCAGGCTATAATAGATCAATTGGAGATAGAAAAAAAGCTGCAAACTATGTAAGAAAAGCTGTTGAGATTGGTTTAAACACAGGTACATTTAATTCAATCTTAAAAGAAGAAAATATGTCTTCTCTCAGATATTTTATACGTCGATTGGGTAGATTGATATAATAAATGATTAAGGTAACCCATATCATTTCATCTGTAGGATTAGGAGGAGTTCAAAATAATTTAATAGATAAAGCGCAATATGATAAAAAATATAGTATTAAAAGAAAGGTTCTCTGTATAATAAGAGATAATGGCGAACTTGAGAAGCAGTTTAGAAATTCTAATATTGAAATATTAAATTGTTTAATTACTCCTTCAGATAAAAATTATAGGCCTTATCGTATCTTTAAAATAATACGTAAACTATCTTCGATTTTATTTATGTTTAAGTTATTTTATATATTTAAAAAAGATGATTCCAAAATCATTCACTCTGAAGATAGTTCTAGATTATTTTCACAATTCATAGCAGCATATTTGACTAAAAAAAAGTTTATTTGGCAGTTACATACAAATTGTGAAGTAATTAAATCTAACATTTATAAAAATATATTTTATAAACTTGTTAAATTTGGTAAAATAACTTTATTAGTAGATTCTAATGCTTCTATTAAATCTAACATTTATAAAATTTATGAAAAAAAATTATTTCATTTAGTTTCTCCAGGGATTAACATTTCTAAATTTTCTCAAAATAAGAATAGGCTAAAATTTAACGTACAAAAAGGTGACATTGTATTTGGATCAGTAGGAAGGCTACATCCAACTAAAGGTTTTGATATTTTAATTAAATCATTCAGCAAGTTAGTTAATGATAAAGGAGAAAAATATAAATTATTTATTGCAGGAGATGGTCCTTTGAAAGTTTCATTAAAAAATCTTATTGAGGAACTAGGGTTGTCAAGGAATATTATTTTATTAGGAGAGGTAAATAATATTGAGCAATTTTTATCAAGTTTAAATTATTATATTCAATCTTCTCTAAATGAAGGTTTCCCTTTGGCAACGATTGAGGCGTTAGCATCTCGTATACCAATTATCAGTACAGATTCAGGAGGATTAAGTGAGTTAATTGAAGATTCAAAAAATGGAATAATGGTAAATAGAAACTCAATTACAGCTTTATACGGTGGTATTCTTAAGATATTAAGTATACCTTGTGAAGAGATTGATATAATGATTCAAAATGGATTTCATACTGCATCTGAATTTTCAACAAAAGCTGCTTTGGATAAGGATATTCTATTTTATAAATCATTAATAAATTCTAATTTCTTATAATGAAAAATAGAATAAGTCCTAATAAAATTTTATTAGTAGCTCGAACATGGTCTAATAGAGGAAATAATACTGATTTTAAACATTTTTTCAATTTCTTTCCTAATTCAATTAATATAACGAATAAGGAAACATATAATTGGGATAATGCAATATATAGATTTATACGTAAAAAAGTTAATTCGGATGCTTATTCTTCTTTAAGTATAAGAATAGAATTAGAAGTAATAAAACAAGTTATAATTCATAGACCTAAGATAGTTCATTATTGGTTTGCAGATCATGATTATCTCTTTTTATCATATTTAAAAAAAATATTTGGTTTTAAGTTAGTTGGCAACTTTTTTTTCTCTAATCAAGAGTTTGAAAAGCGGATGCCCAATAAACAACATTTAACAAAATTAGATTTAGTTACAGCTTCAGGTCAAAGTCAAAGAGAATATTTAAGTAATTTTGTCTCTAAAGAAAAAATAGCATATTTACCATTGGGGATTGATACGAATTTCTTTGTTCCAAATAATTTGAAAATTAAAAATTTAAATTCTGAGAAAATATTATTACATGTTGGTACAAATAGGAGGGATTTTTCTAGTCTAAAAAAAGTTTTTATTAAATTAAAAAAATTAATACCTGATCTTAAATTAGAATTAGTAGGTGGTAATATTGCAAAAGATATATTCTCAGAAATTGATGGTGTTAAGTTTTATAATTTTTTATCTGATAAAAGTTTACTTAAAGTTTATCATAAAGCAACAGTACTTATCTTACCTTTACTTGAGGGAGGATCTAGTCAATCTCTCAATGAAGCACTTGCAACAGGACTCCCAGTAGTAACAAATCATCTACCTAATCTAATAGATTATATAGTTGAAGATGCAGTTTTACTTAGTCCTGTTGGAGATGTAGATATGATGGTTGAAAATTGTTATAGTTTGTTTTCGGATCATGCAAAATTAGAAAACGCATCTATAAAAGCGAGAAAACATTCATTAAAATATGATTTTAAAAAAATAAGAAATCGAATTATAGATTTATATGATTCTAAGTTAGGATATAAAATAATTTAAAATGTGTGGTATATTTGGAGAATTTAGCAATACTCTTATTGATAGGGAACATTTTTTAAAACTTAATTCTTTATCAAGGAATCGAGGTCCTGATATGGAAGGGTATTGGTCTGATAATACTCTTTGTCAATTGGGATTTAATAGGCTTTCAATTATTGATTTAAGCCGAGATGGTAATCAGCCTATGATTAGCAGTAATAAGAAATGGGTCATGGTGATGAATGGAGAAGTTTATAATTTTCAAGATATAATTGAGAAACTTGGAAAAACTAATAAAGATTTTAAATCAAGTACAGATACTGAGGTGGTTTTAGCAGCTTTTGAGATTTGGGGAATATCCAAAACTTTAAAAAATATTAATGGTATATATTCAATCGCTTTGTATGATATTTATAATAGAGAAATTCATTTAATAAGAGATATTGCTGGTGTTAAACCTCTGTATTATGGTTTAATGAATAATTGTTTAGTATTTGCATCGCAATATGATCAAATATTTAATCATCCAAATTTTAAAAAACAATTAATAGTAAAAGATTCAAGTCTTGCAGATTTTATTAGAATGGGCTACATAACTGCCCCAAATGCTTTTTTCAAACATACATGGCAAGTCAATCCAGGCGAAATAGTTACTATTAATAGGGAAATGGGAATTAAGAAAATTCAATATTATTCTTATTCTGAATTCCAAAATATCTATAAAGAAACGGATCAAAAATCAATTATTAAATTAGATTCAATATTATCAAAAGTTGTAAAAAATCAATTAATAAGTGATGTCCCTATTGGCGCGTTATTGTCAGGAGGTATTGATTCCCCATTAATATGTAACTATATAAGTAAAGAAAACCAAAATCTTGAAGTGTTTACCATTGGATCTAAAGATATCCAGTTTGATGAGTCTAAGGCGGCTTTAGAATATGCAAAATATCTTGGAGCCAAAACTAATCTTTATAATTATTCAAATAAAGATATCTATAGAGATCTTAATAATCATTTTAGAGCTTATTCAGAACCATTTGGAGATTATTCTTCATTATTATCTTTTCAAGTATGTAAAAATGTAAAATCAAAATTTAATGTTGTTTTAGGAGGAGATGGTGGTGATGAGCTCTTTTGGGGCTACCCTCGTTTTGATCGATTTATATCGCATCGTAATTGGTTTAAAATACCATCAAGAAATTTATTAGCTGCAATAATTAGAAAACTTGGATTTCAAATTAGCTATGGTATATCATCAAAATCAATACAAGAGTGGGCTTTTATTCATCACAGTCAAAATAATATGGAAATTATAAATAAAATTTTACCAGGAAAAGTAAACTCTCAAGATCTTATAAAAATATATAATGATAAAAATAAATTACAAGATAGAAAAGAAATATTATTTTGGTTAAGGAAAAATGAATTCTATGGTCATATGCAACGAGTATTATTAAAAATGGATCGTGCTTCAATGTACCATGGACTAGAATACCGTGTACCCTTTTTGGATAGAAAAGTTTTAGAATTCTCTAAAAATATTGAACCTGAATTATCATATAAGCATCGCTCACCTAAATATATGTTGAAAGATTTAATGAAAAAAAAATATCCCCAAAAAATTATCCAAAATGAGAAAAAAGGATTTTCATTTAATTTAGATTATTCATTAAGGAATATATTAAAAGATGAGGTCATGTCTCTCCTTGTTGATCAAGACCCATATCCTTATAATACGTTTGATCGTATTGAATTAAATAAATATGTTAATGGCTTTTATAAAAATGAAAGTCATAATGTTTGGGGTATTTGGATTTTATATGCTCTTCAAAAATGGTCAAATATTTTTTTAAAATGAAGAAAATTATACAGATAAAAATATTATTATAATTATTTAAATGATGTTGATTAATTAGTAAATTGATTATATATATGTCTATTAAATATTATTTTTTTATAAGCTAAACTAGAATAAAGTCTTTTAGGATAAACGTTGAAATTAATTATACAAATACCATGCTATAACGAAGCAAAAATCTTGCCTGAAACATTAGAAACACTTCCTAAAAACATAGAAGGTTTTGATATTGTTGAATGGTTGATTGTTGATGATGGCAGCCAAGATAACACTTCTGATGTTGCAAAAGCATATGGTGTAGATTATATAGTAAAGTTGCCCAATAACCAAGGTTTGGCAAAAAGTTTTATGATTGGTTTAGAGGCAAGTTTACAGAATCAGGCTGATGTAATTGTTAATTTAGATGCTGATAATCAATATTATTCAGGTGATATAATTAAATTAACAAATCCTATTTTAGAAGGTAAGGCTGACATCACAATTGGTGAAAGACCTATTAGTGAAATCACACAATTTTCAGCAATTAAAAAATTTTTACAGAGAATTGGTAGTTTGGTTGTTAGGCAAATTAGTGGGACGAATGTTATAGATGCCCCTAGTGGATTTCGCGCAATAAGTAAAAATGCTGCATTGCAGATTAATATATTTAATGATTATACTTATACATTGGAGATGATTATTCAAGCTGGAGTTAAGAATATGGCAATACTATCAATCCCCATAAAAATAAATCAAGTTAATAAGCGTCCATCAAGGTTGATAAAAAGTATGCCTGATTATATAATTAAATCTATATTTACGATAACAAAAATATTTATGGTTTATAATCCCTTTAAATTTTTCTTTTCTATTGGGACACTATTTTTTATTCCGGGTTTTTTATTAGGTTTACGATGGTTAGTATTATTTTTTATTTTTGAGCATACCAGAACTCATATACCAAGTTTAATTTTAGCCAGTATACTTTTCACTTTGGGATTATCATTTTATATAGTTGGAGCATTATCAAATGTTAGTGCAATTAATAGAAAAATTCTTGAAGATATTCAATTACGTTTAAAAAAAATGGAGTTGAATTAGATATTGTTATAGTATATGAAAAAATATTATTTAGATAAAATTGAATATAATATTGGAAATGTTTTAACATTATTGGATAGAAATCATCTATCTTCAACATATGGTTGTTTTGATCGCAATTATTGGCATTATAAAATAAAAGATTTTCCTAGCGGAATGTCTCAAGAGTTTGTACTAATACTAGCATTGGCATATAAATTGCCTGTAACTTCAAATACATTTTATGAAAATTCTAATTTGATTGAGTTTATTAAGTCAGGTATAGAATATGGAATAAATTCAAGCAATAAAGATGGTTCAGCAAATGATTATTATCCCTATGAGCGTGCATTAGGAGCAACTTGTTTTTCTTTATATGCCTTCACTGAGTCTTGTCTTTTATTAAATATAACTGATGGAGAATATTTATCATTCTTTATTAAAAGGGCAAATTGGATAATTAATTCAAAAGAATCAGGTTTATTATCTAATCATCATGCAATTGTAGCTTTATCACTTTTCAATATTTTTTTATTAACAGGTAAAGAATATTATAAAAAAGAATCTGAAAAAAAAATTAATGAGATAATTTTTTGGCAAGATAAAGAAGGTTGGTATCCTGAATATGGGGGTTGTTCTTTAGGATACTTATCTGTTTCTATTGATTTTTTAGCACAGTATTATAAGAAAAATCCAAAAAAAACATTGTATGATTCATTAGTCAAAGCCATTGACTTTTTTTATATACTTCAGCATCCAGATGGCACCTGTGGAGGAGATTATGAATCACGAAATACTTCTATTTTTCATCCTAATGGATTTGAAATTCTAAGTGATTATAATAAAAAAGCTGAACAAATAGCTAATAGTTACTTAAAGGCTAAATCTCAAAATAATCTTACATATACTAATGATGATTATATTTTTGGTCATTCACTAATTTCTAATATTAATGCTTATAATAATTGTAATCGAAATAAATTTGATTTTTATAATAAAAAACAACGTCAAAACTCAAATGTATTTTTTAAATCAAGCTCCATATGTATTTATCAAAATAAATATTTTTGGTCGATTTTTAATTTGAAAAAAGGTGGAATTGGGAAAATCTACAAAAATGATGAATTAGATTATTCTGATAGTGGAATTGTATTAAAGATAAATGACAGGCTATTTATTTCATCAATTTATAACTTGAATACAGACATTGTAGAAAACGGGAAAGGCTTTAGTATAGAATCTTCTTTTAAACCCTATAAACAATATTTGCCAAAATTACATATATTTATTTTGTTTAGAATTTTTTTATTTATTTTTGGAAGGTTTCAATTTTCCAGTCAACTTGTTAGAAAAATTTTACAAAAAAAACTTATTTATAATAATTCTAAATGTCAGTTGAAAATAAAAAAAGATATTTTATTTTATCCTGATAAAGTTATTATAAAAACTAATATATTGGGTTCATTAAAAGGTTTTCAAAAAGCCTATCGTGCAAGTGGATTAGTTCCTATTTATACAGCTGTTGCCGAATGTTTTCAGAACACTGAATTATCTCATATCTGGAAAGAAATTGATTTAGAAAAAAATGCCCTAAGCTTAGAAGAAATTATTAGTTAGCAGAATATTAAGCTAAAATTATGAAATTAAACCTTGAATATGAATTCAAAAAAAAATACTATCTAATAAAATTGTAAAAATGATTAATTCTAAATATTTACAAATTATTGGATTAATTATTTTTATTGGGATAATAATTCGAATTGATAGGGATCAATTGTTTGAGATAATTAAACAATCTAATATATCTTCTTTAATTTTTGCGTTTATATTTTTATTTTTATTTAATTTAATAAAGTCACTGCGTTGGCATATTTTAGTTAAAATAACTCATTTAAAACCAAAGATTATTGAATCATGGAAACTTTATAATATTGGTTTATTTTTTGGAATAATAACTCCAGCAAAGTTAGGGGAATTAGGAAAAATTGCATTTTTAAAAAATGAAGGTGTTGATGCAAAAGTAGGATTTAAATTAGTCTTGATAGATAGATTTGCTGATATAGTAGTAATTTTATTTTTAAGTATTTTAGGTTTTGGAATAGTATTTAATATCGATTATGAATTTGTTGTTTTTATAATATTTTTATACATGCTCGTTTTATTTTTTATTTTAAAAAGCAAAATCTTGATTCAAAAGATATTTTCCCCTTTATTTATAAGTAATTTTTTATTAAGTTTAGTTTTATTGTATACTTTTATAAGTTGGTTTTTTTATTTCTTATGGTGTGTAAATATTGCTTGGTGTGTAAATATTGAAGTAAATGTATTTGTTCTGATTTCAGCTTTTACTATTACTGGGATAATATCATCTTTACCTATTGCTCCTGCAGGTTTAGGAACGCGAGATTTATCATTACTTACTTTACTTTCCATTTATAATGTTAATCATTCTCAAATTGTTGCATTATCAATGTTAATGTTTGTTTCAATTTTATTTTCAACGATACCTGGTGCATTATATTGGCTATTAAAGAAATGAGAAAATATTTAGCAAATAAAATGAATATATTTAGTGTTTTATTATTTTTTTTGATTACATTTTTTTGTTTTTGGTCAAATCCGAAGTTAGAACCTCAAATTAAACCTGATTCATATGGATATATCAATTTGCTAGATTCATCAAAAAATAATCTAGTTATTAAAAGACCTTTACTTTATCCTTTAATAATTAAATTTTGTCAACTTTTATCATATGAAAATTGGATTAAATTATTAATTATTTTTCAAATAATTTCACATTCCCTAATAATTGTTTTATTATTTAATATGTACCACAAAATTAATTTTTCTATTTTAACAAGTTTTTTATTAGCATTTGGAATAGGGATTCACCCCTCATTAGTATTATTTTCTAAATATCTATTACCAGAATTATTATTTGGTGTATTAATTACTTTAATTTGGTATTTTTTTATTAAAGGTCTAAATATCAGAATTAATAAAACTAAAATGAAATTATTTTTTATAGTATCCTCTTTTTTAAGTAGCTTGGCTTTGATAACAAAGCCAGCATGGTTATTAGGTATAATTCCAATGATCATATTATTATTGATAAGAAAAATTTTAACAAAATTTGATTATAAATTTTTAATTATGATGATATTTATTCATTTTTCATTATTTTTTATTTGGAATGTTTATAAATTAATAAATAATCCCAATTATGAGAGTAATTCGATTCTAATAGTTAATCTTAATATGGCTAGTATAAGATCTGGATTGGTTGAATATGCTGAAGAGACGCCATTATATATATTTTTAGATAGCAAAAATCTTATTAGGAAAGTTGAAAATCTTAATGGAGCAGATGGTAAAGATTTTAGACATATTTATAATCAGATTCCTTTGAAAGAACGTTCAGACTATAGATTCTTGTATAAGATTCTTGTTAATGTTCCTCACAAATTATTTTTTGCTCAAATAAAAAATTGGCATTATTTTTTTATTAATCGGATGTTTCACCCCTCTGGTCCTAATACTTTTCCTGGTTCACCTGAATTTTTACGTTATATTTATATTGGAGCTTATAATTTTATATATAACCCCTTATTGCCTTTTTTACTTATATCTACTATGCTATTAGGAATTAAGGGAATAATAAATAATAACATTATTTTAACTAGTATTATGTTTATAATTTATTTTTCAATAGTAATTGTTATGTTTACTAAATCTCAAAGTTCTTTTATGCGCATGAGAGTGCCTATAGATTATATATTATTTTTCACATCATTTTTGCCTATTGGTTTATTTATTGATAATATTAAATACTATTTACTAAAATCGAATTCATGACATTATTTGAAACACCAATAATTCCAATTAATCAAATTTATTATCATAATCAAACAAATGATATCATTGATTGGAAAACTAATTATAAAAATAGTTTAGATTTTCAGGCGATTGCATCATTTTGTGCATTAGGGTTTATGCTAGATGATGATACTTTTTACCAAAATATTAAAGTCATTCATCCTTCGACACAAGTCACATTAAATGATGGTAAAATTATAAAAAGAAAGAAAAAATGGAATTGGAATTACAATCCATCTAATGATTCATTTAATAATGTCGTAGAAGATTTTTCAAGTATCTTTAAAAAATCAATTATAGAACAAACAGAAAATAAAAAAATACTGTTACCAATTTCAGGAGGATTAGATAGTAGAACATTATTAATTCCAATTAAAGATAAGTCTAAAATAATAATGTCATCTTATAAATTTGAAAATGGATTTGATGAAACCTATTATGGTAAAGAAATAGCTAGCCGCTTAAAAATACCAATACACACTCAAAATATACCAAAAGGATATATATGGAATAAAATACATAAATTAGATAAAATTACGAATTGTTTTTCTGAATTTACTCATCCGCGACAATTAGCAGCTATAGATAATTGGAAATCTTTAGGAGACGTAGTTTTACTTGGACATATGGGAGATTTACTTTTTGAATCACAGTGTGATAATGTAGATTTATCTTTTGAAAGACAGTTAGAATTATTATCTAATAAAATAATTGAACCGGGAGGTACTTTACTTGCAGAAGATTTATGGAGCTATTGGGATTTAAATGGTAAATTTGGTTCTTATATAAATGATAGGTTATATAAACTTTTTAGTAATATTAAAATAGATCATCCAAGTGCAAAAATAAGGGCTTTTAAATCTCAATATTATGTTCCACGGATGACAAGTGTTAACTTGTCATTCTTTGAACAAATAGGCAATTTGATTCTTCCATATTATCAAGACGAAATGTGCAAGTTTATATCTAGAACACCAGAAGTTTTTTTGAAAAGTCGAAAAATTCAGATTGAATACATTAAAACTTTTTCTCCTGAATTAGCTCAAATCCCTTGGCAAAAATTTCACCCGTTAAATTTATATAATTATCAAAATTTCAATCAGCCATATTATTACTTAATTAGAATCTTTAGGAAAGTAAAAAGACTTTTGTCTAGCTATATATTTAATACGCCAAATCTTGTAATAAGGAATTGGGAATTACAATTTTTGGGAACTAATAATATTTATGAATTAGAGAAAATTTTACTTAAAAAGAGTGGAGCCAATAAATATTTGCCATTAAAGATTGTAAGAAATTATTTAGAGAATTTTAAAAAAAATCCAATTAAATATGCACATTCTATAAGCATGCTATTAACAATAACAATTTTTTTCAACAATCATATTTCAGAATGAATATTGGAATTTATTCAGGAACTATCCCGCCGGAAAAATTTATAGATAATCTTATAGATGGCATTGCTGAAAGAGGGTGTAAAGTTTTTATTTATGGCAAAGAAAAAAATAAAAGTTTTATTTTAAATAAAAAAAATATAGTTAGAAGAAAATTTTATTCGAACAAATTAGAAATATTTTTTAACTCTATATTATATTTTTTAAAATTATTATTTCTCAAGCCGAGATCGTTTTTAAGTATTATTAAAGAAATTAGACAAAATTCAATTAGTATTTTTCAAATACTTGATAGATCTTGTAAAATTTTACCACTATTATTAGATAATATAGATGTTTTACATATTCAATGGACTAAAACAATAGTAAAATATCCTGAAATTATTAACAATATTAATTGTCCTGTTGTATTAAGCTTTCGAGGATCTCATATTAATTATTCGCCTTTATGTGATAGCGATTTGATTAAAGGATATCAAAAATATTTTTTAAATGTTTCAGCATTTCATGCTGTGTCAAATGCTATTGCTAAAGAAGCACAAAAATATTCAGCTGATCCTAATAAAACGACAGTTATTTATCCGGCGGTTAAATTAGAATTAGTTAATAATATATATAAAAAATGTACTAAGTCTGAAAGGTTGAAAATTATTTCAGTTGGTAGATGTCATTGGACAAAGGGGTATTCTACAGCTTTAGAGGCTATGGCTAAACTTAAAAATAAAGATTTTAAATTTAATTATACCATCATTGCTTCAGGTAAAGATACAGATAGTATTAATTTTCATATTAATGATCTTGAGTTGAAGGATTGTGTAACTTTTATTAATGGTCTTTCTCATGAAAAAATTATTGATAATTTATTGGCATCAGATGTTTTTTTATTATCTAGTGTTTCAGAAGGAATTTCCAATGCCGTATTAGAAGCTATGAGTATTGGGTTGCCTGTTATAAGTACTGATTGTGGTGGGATGCGCGAAGTAATAGATGATAATAAAAATGGTTTTCTTGTTCCAGCTTATTGTTCCAGTTCTATAGTGGAAACAATCCAGAAAATTTATAGCTTAAATGAAATAGTTAAGGAAAATTTGATTAAGAATGCAAAAGAGACTATAATTAAAAATCATTTAATAAATGATCAAATTGATAATTTTTTAGATCTATATTTAAAAAATATTAAAAATTATGAATTATAAAAAGCATATAGGTTTAGTTTTGCCAGCGATGCCAGGATATTCTGAAACATTTATTTTTTCGAAGATAAAAGGTTTAATTGATAATAAATATAAAGTATTATTATTTATTGGAAGACCTTACGATCAGAATAGAAAAATAAAAGGTGTATCTATATATCCTCAAATTAATGTAAAGAATAAAATAGATGTTATGATTCGATTAGTGTATATATTGATAAAGCACCCAATTATTAGTATTAAATTCTTATTATTAGAAAAAAAGTCTCAGGTGAAAATTTCTAAAGCAATAAAAAATTTAATTATCAACTCCCATATTATTGGGAAATCATTAGATTGGCTTCATTTTTGTTATGCTACAATGGGTATTGGTAGAGAAAATTTAGCAAAATCAATGAAAATAAAATCAGCTGTTAGCCTGCGAGGATATGACATAGGTATTTATCCTATTAAGCATTTACATTGCTATAAATTACTGTGGAAAAATATAGATAGGGTGCATTTTATTTCTGATGATTTATATAAAAAAGCAGTAGAATTAGGTTTAGATAAATCATTAGGAGCTAAAAAAATAACACCTGCCATAGATCCAAAATATTTTTCTGGATTTCAAAGACGAAATATTAAAAAACCTCTTAGAATATTATCTGTAGGTAGATTGCATTGGAAAAAAGGTTATAAGTATGCACTTAAAGCAATGCGTCTTTTAAAAAAAAATAAAATAGATTTTGAATATCATATAGTTGGAGATGGATCTTACATGGAGTCTATTGTTTTTTGTTGTTATAAAATGGGTTTAAATGAAAAAGTAATTTTTAAAGGTAAACTTCTTCCAGAAGAAGTTAGGTCTGAAATGGAATGGGCAGATATATATTTGCAACCTAGCATTCAAGAAGGCTTTTGTAATTCTGTTTTAGAGGCTCAGGCAATGGGTTTATTATGTATTGTAACAAATGCTGATGGGCTTTCAGAAAATGTTTTAGATGGAGTAACAGGCTGGGTCCTTCCTAGAAGATCATCATTAAGTATAGCTCGAAAAATAATGGATTTATTAGAGATTAATGATAATGATTTAAATCTAATTTCTAAAAATGCTATAAATCGTGCTAAAACAGATTTCACCTTGGATGAACAAGTCCAAAAATTTGTTAAATTTTATAACTAATCATAATAGAAATATTTTTAAATAAATTTAATTAATGAAATTAGACTTAACGATACTAATAATTCACTATGATAGAATAAATTGTCTTAATAAATCTTTGGGAAAGCTGTATGATACGTTTGGAGATAGTGTGAAATATATTATAGCAGATGATAATACTCCTGAACACAAGTTGAAACCAATTATAAATAAATTTGATGTTAGAATTGAGAGACTAGCCAAAAATTCAGGATTAGGTGCTAATATAAATAATGCAATAACCAAAGTAGATACTAAGTATGTTTTACAAATTCAAGATGATCATTATTTGAAGGATGGCATAGACCATAATTTTTTAAAGTATGGTATTGAATGTTTAGAGAATAATAAAGATATTGATATGATTAGATTTTTATTACCATATAATTTGAGCATTAAGGAAAATAGATTGATAGAAAATTTAAAAATATCTTTAATTAATAATAATGTATTTAAAAATTTACCTTATCCATTTTATGTTTATTCAGATTGGCCCCATTTAAGAAGCTTAGAATCATATAATAAATTTGGTAGATATACTGAAAATAAACCAGTAGGAGTTACTGAATTAGCATATGGAATGAATTTAATTATTAATGAAGGAGTTGTTGCATATATTGATGATTTTAGAAATATTTTCGAGCATGATTCATCTGGATTAACTTATAATAAGCAAAGAAACGATTTAGTTAAAAGAATCCCTAATATTCAATATTTATCATTAATTAAATCTTATTTAGCTTATTTTTATATGAAAATAACAGGGAGTTTTCCATTTTTTTTATATTACTAAATTTGTAAATAGAGAATGTTAAAAACTAGCTTGGAAATTGAGGTTGTTAATTTTGTTAAATGTATATACAGATATTAATCATTATAAAAATTGTTATAGAAATCATCTTGTAGATCTTTTACGTCCTATAATTCCTGAAAATAAACTTAGTCAGTATGGAATTAGGGAACAAATTATCAAATTAGAAGATAATATTGAAAATTGCGATATTTGTCTTTTACCTATGTCTTGGAATTATTATTTAGAAAATGGTTTAATAAACGTAGCAAATACTTTTATTCAAAAAGCACATTTAAATAATAAAAAAATAATAATTTGGACAAAGGGAGATTTTTACTATTCAATTCCGAAAAATCAAGATATAATAGAAATGCAATATAGTACATATAAATCTAAATCTAATTCTATTACATTTAGTTTACCTGTTATTATAAATGATCCACTAGTTGCACTTGACAAAAAATCAATACTTGTTAAAAGTTATTATACCAAGCCTTTAATAGGTTTTTGTGGTCAAGTCGATAGCCGTATGCTAGTATCAATAATTAAATTAATTATATTAATTTGGGAAAAATTTGCTTATTATTTTAATCTGTCAAACTACTATGCTGGTCCAATTATTCCTCCTACATATATAAGAAAAAAAATATTAAATATTCTCGAAAGATCCAACTTATTAAAAACAAATATTATTAGAAGAGACAACTATAAAGGGGGAAAGTTGAAAGGAGATGTTTCATTTGATAAGTTAAATTTTGAATTTTATAATAATATAATTGAAACTGATTATACTGTGTGTATTAGAGGAAGGGGGAATTTTTCAGCACGGCTATATGAAACTTTAGCGTTAGGTAGAATACCAGTTTTATTTAATACTGATAGTATGCTCCCTTTTTCAAAAGAGATAAACTGGGAAGATCATTTAATTTTTATTGATAAATATAAAAGCAATAAATTTGTAGATGAAATTTTAGAATTTCATAATTCTCTAAGTAAGGAAGAGTTTAGAAAAATTCAAATTAATAATCGTAAATTATGGGAGGAGTATTTTTACTTTCCAAATTATTACAAAAAAATTATAAATCATCTGAAAGAATATGTAAATGAATAAAAAACTTCCTAAAATAAGCCATCTAAAATATCTATATAATCATCCTCTAGCAGTAAATAATCGATTGAAAACATTTTTTAGATATTTTAGCTTCCATATTTTAAATAGTCATAATGCTGAGGTTATAGTGCCTTTTTTAGATAATAAATTAATAGTTAAAAAAGGCCAAGGTAGTCAGGGAAACTATTTTACTTCATTAGCTGATTATGAAGAAATGTTATTTCTTGCTCATTATCTTAGGTATAGTGATTTATTTGTTGATGCAGGTGCAAATATTGGATCGTATTCGATTTTGGCTGCAATTACAAAATCTTGTCAAGTTTATTCTTTTGAACCAAATAATATTTTGTACAATATTTTAAAAAAAAATATTTCTATAAATGATTTAAATGATAAGATAATTGCTTATCATTATGCGCTTGGAGAGAAAGAAGATAATGTTCAGTTAGTCAATAAGGGTGCTCTTTCTCATATTGCATTTGAAAATAATAACAATTCAGAAAATGTGAAATTAAAAAGATTAGATGAAATAGTTGATGATGTTAATATTATGAAAATCGATGTAGAAGGATATGAATATAATATGTTAGTTGGATCAGAGGAAATATTAAAAAACCCTAATTTAAATGCTATAATAATAGAGATGGCTTCCTATAATAGATATAATTCTACAGATCATTCTGTACATTCACTTATTTCTGATTATGGTTTTAAACCTATAACGTATGATCCTAAAAAAAGAGATTTCAATTTTAAATCAAAGTATACTAAAGATGGTATAGGCTGGTGGAATGTTATTTATATTAGAGACAAAGATTTTATTTCTGATCGTATTAAACATTCAGAAAGTATTATTGTAAATGGAAGTAAATATTAAAAATGGAGTATCCTAAATACGATATTGCAGAATTAATACAATATATTCGACCAATATGGTATTTTTCACTTAAGCCGAATACAAAAAATAATACTGTATGGACAGAATATGATAATCTTACTTCTGATGAAAAACAATTAATCAATTATGATTTAGATTATTCAAATAAAGATTTAATAAAATGGGATGCATCTTATCAAGCTTTAATGAAAGGGGTAGTTAATAATTCAAGAGTTGAATTGAAGGTAGATAAAATAAATTTCAAGCCAAGAGATATTTATCATTTTATACGGAAATATAATAAAAAAAAATGGTTGTATATTACTTTTTTACATCGAATTTTATGTTTAAATAATCCTGTTAAGGAGTTCTTAGAGTGCTATAGTACTAGGCATGTAAAAAAAATTAATTTATTTACAAAACATTATATATTTAAAGATTATGTTTCATTTGTATCTCCATTAATAAAACAAAACCCATTGGTAAGTATTATCCTTCCAACACTAAATCGATACGAGGTTTTGGGTGATGTGTTACAAGATTTAGAAAAACAAACTTATTCGAATTTTGAATTGCTTATTATAGATCAAAGTACACAGTTTAATAAATTTTTTTATAATAAATTTAATTTTAAATATCAAATTATAAGGCAAAAAAGAAAAGCTTTATGGGCAGCTCGTAATAATGGTATAAAATCATCTAATTCAGATTTCTTATTATTTTTAGATGATGATTCTAGAATTGATTCGAATTGGATCATGGAGCATTTAAAATGCATAGATTATTTTAAAGCAGATATATCTTCTGGAGTATCAATTTCAACTTTTGGTTCCAAAGTCCCTGAAAATTATTCATTTTTTAGATACTCTGATCAATTAGACACTGGGAATGTTTTGATAAAAAGAGTAGTCTTTGAAAAATGTGGTATGTTTGATGAAAAATTTGAAAAAATGAGGATGGGTGATAAAGAATTTGGAGTTCGTAGTTATTTGAATGGATTTAAAAATATTTCTAATCCACGTTCATTTCGATCGCATCTAAAATATTCAAAGGGTGGTTTGCGAGAGATAGGACACTGGGATGGATTTAGGCCTATATCTATTTTTTCACCAAGGCCTGTTCCTAGTGTAGTGTATTTATATAAAAAATATTGGGGAAGTAAATTTACTTTTCTTAGCATAATACACACTATTCCATTTACCTTTTGTCCATATTCTCTTAAGGGAAAAATGATGGGGTCTATTTTAAGCTTTTTAATTTTTATTTTATTTTTTCCATATATACTTATATTGATTAGTATATCTTATAAACGTGCTGGAAATATGCGAGGTTCTAAAAAGGAATTTTAGTATCAAAAAATATAAAATATTACATGTTATAGATACTCTAGATATTGGAGGAGCAGAACGTATTGTAACTACCTTGGCTAACATTTTTGCAATTAATGGCCATAAGGTTGGTGTTATGGTTTTATTAAATAGTTCTAATTTACTTATAAATATCCTTGATTCAAATATTAAGACATATTTGTTAAATATAAATAATAAACTAAATCCAAAATATTTTAAAGAAATTAGCTCTATTTGTTTTAATTATGATACTATTCATATTCATATGCGATATAATCTAAGATACCTTAAATTGATTAGTATATTAACAAAAATTAATTGGGGAAAAGTTTTTTTTCATGATCATTATGGTTATATTAAAAATGATAAATCTATAGATGTTTTTACTAAATATATAATTCGTAGTACAAAGTATATTGGTGTTAGTAAAGAATTATGTGATTGGGCAGAAGTATATTGTAATTCTCGACAAACTTTTCTTTTAGAGAATATAATTATAAAGGAAAAGATTGATTATAAAAAGAAAAAAAATAATTTAGGGTTTCATTTAGTATTGGTATCAAATATCCATCCAAGAAAAAATATAGAGTTTGCTATAAAAATTATACATGAATTAAATAAAAAAGGGGTTTACTATTTAGATATAATTGGGCAGAAAACTAATAAAAAATATTTTAATAATATTTGTAGTCTTATTAGTAAATATAAATTAGACCATTTCATTAACATTGATGAGAGTTGTAGTAATATTCAAAAAATAATCCATAATTATGATTTAGGTTTACATACTTCCAAATCAGAGACAGGGCCCTTAGTTTTAATTGAATATCTTGCGCATAATTTGCCTTTTATTACATTTAAAACTGGCGAAGTTGTTGAAAAGATAAAAATTGATTTAGACCTATTAATTGTTGATAATTTTGAATATGCTGATTGGATTTATAGAATTGAAAAGTTATTATTAATGAATAAAAAAAATATAGAAAAAGATATTGAAACTATATATAAAAAATATTTTTCACCATCTTCGTATTATAATCAATGTATTCAAATATATCAAAAAAACCTTATCTCGTAATAATTTCTGATACTTCCATGTATGAATATCATGATAAATTCGTTTTTGAACCTGTATTACGTGAAGTAGAAAATTTTTCATATTTATTTTCTAAAATAAAATGGTTAGGATTTGAACGAAAAAAAGCACCTCCTCTAAATACTAAAATGGTAAATAATAAAAAAATAGATATCATTCCCGTTAAATCTTCTGGTGGTAAAGGTATTCTAAAAAAAATTGGTGTTATTCTATTAATTCCATATTATTTTATAAAAATATTTAATTTAATTAGCAAAGCAGATGTTATACATACTCGTGGACCATCAGTACCTGCATTGATTGCTATAATCTTATTATTTTTCTATCCTAACAAAAAAAAATGGTACAAATATGGTGGAAGTTGGCAAATAGTATCTAAATCATATAGTTATAGATTTCAAAGATGGTTATTATTGAAAAATAAATTTAGTAAAGTTATTGTAGGTAGAAAAAATAAATCAGATCCTGATTTTATTTATAATTGGCTAAATCCTTGCTTAACTAAAAAAGAAATTATATTTAATAATAAGATAGGTCGAAAAAAAGTATTCAATAATAAATTTATATTATGTTTTATTGGTAGACTAGAATTAGAAAAAGGTTTTTATGAATTACATAAAGCTATAACCAAATTACCTTTACGAAATTCAATAAAAAAAGTTCATTTTGTGGGAGATATGTCAAAAATACAAAAAATACTTAAAAAAGAAGTTTGTAATAATATTGAATTACACTATCATGGCATTCTTGGACGAAATAAAATAGATGAGATATATAAAGACTCTCATTTTATTATTTTACCATCAAAATCAGAAGGCTTCCCAAAGGTTTTAGCTGAAGCGGCATCCTTTGGTTGTATCCCAATTATTCCACCAATTGATTCTATACTTAAAGTATTTAATGAAGAGAATAAAAATGGATTTATTTTAAAATCAACTAATCATAAAGATATTATCAATGTATTGATAACATTAGAAAAAGCAGGAGTTGACTTGTCTAATTTTTCTCGAAACTCAATTAAATCTTCAGAGTTATTTAGCTATGATAATTATAATGAAAAAATACTAAATAATATCTTATGATTTTTAATAAATACTTTCTTTTATTTTTACATATTTTTTTAGGTATATTATTTTTTCATTATAATTATTTGTCTACATATTATGGTTTATTAATAATTGTAATAGGTACGTATTATATTTTAAAAAAGTCTGATTTACAGGTTTACTATCCTGTAGTCTTTTCAGCTTATATTATTGGCCTAGAAGTATTCTTGAGAATGACTAGAGCTTCTTTGTTTTGGGAGTATGGAAAATACTCAATAATATATTTTATACTTCTTGGTATTATTATTCAAAATAAAAAAACCAAATTTTATTTACCAGCACTAGTTTATTTCATTTTATTAATACCTGCCATATTATATGTGCCATTAAATACAATTGGTGAATGGCGTCAATATGTAGCATTTAACTTGTCTGGACCTGCTTGCTTAACAATTACTTCAATTTATTTATATAAAAGAAAAATAAATAAATTAATTTTAGGGCAAATACTATTTTTTATGATTTTACCAATTATTTCGATATCAGTATATAATATTTTAATTATGCCTAATTTAGATACATACAGATTTTTACCATATTCAAATGCCACTACTAGTGGTGGATATGGACCAAATCAAGTGTCTACCATATTTGGTTTAGGAATATCTTGTATCTTAATTATAGAAGTTTTAAAAATAGAATTATTTAAAAGAAAAATTATTATTTATACTTTATTGGCTATATTTTTAATTTTAGGATTATTAACATTTTCTAGAGGTGGAATTTTGGCATCATTAATTGCTTTTTTGATTGCCATTTCATATTATTTTTTAGTCAATCAAAAAATAAGTCATATAATAGTTAAAGGTTTAAGTATTCTAGTTATATCTTTAGCAACTTGGAATATGGTTGTGAATATTACTGATGGAGTAATTAGTCAAAGATATGGTATAGGTGAAGAAACTGATAGTGAAAATTTTTTTTTAGATTTAACAGGAAGAGCTAAAATTTATAGAATTGATATAGAGATTTTTTTTGATTATTTTTTTACTGGATCAGGTTTAGGTCAAGCGAAAATTTTAAGAGAAAAATATGGATATGGAAAACAAGTAACTGCCCATACAGAATTTTCAAGAATGTTAGCAGAACATGGAATTCTTGGTTTGTTTTCATTGTTAATAATGTTTTTAATATTATTAAAACAATTATTATCATCAAAAAATTCTAACATTGGTTATATTAAAATATTTTTTGGAATACTTGCAATATTAAGTATGAGCCATTCTGCTATGAGATTAGCTATGTCACCATTTATATTTGGATTTATATTCCCTGAATATAAGGATTTATAAATGGTATTATTAATTGGGAATTTTTTATCAAGACATGGTTTTAATCCGACAGCTATTGAAGACCTGGAATTTATACTATTACAAAAATATAATGTTAAGGTTTCTTCAAAAAGGAAAAATCGTATTTTCAGATTAATTGACATGGTTGCATCGATACTTTATTATCATAAAAGTTGTAGAATTGCAATAATAGATGTCTTTGCTACTCAGGCAATTCTATTTTCATTTATTATTATTATTATTTTAAGAGTTTTACAAAAACCATATGTTCCTGTTTTGAGAGGTGGATCTCTACCGGAACTATATAAAAAAAATCCTTTTGTAATAAAATTTATACTTGATAATGCTGCTTGTATTATTTCACCTTCAAATTTTTTAAAAATTTTTTTTAAAAAATATGATAGTAAAATAAAAATTATTCCCAATTACATTCATTTAAATAAATATACTTTTAAGCCTAGAAGTGGATTTAAACCTAGATTGTTATGGGTTAGATCTATTCATGGAATTTATAACCCTAAAATGGCAATTTATGTTTTAAGTAAAATTGTTGAGACTTATTCTGATGCAGAATTATACATGGTGGGTCCTATTAAAGATGATGAGATAATGAATGAATTAACCATCCTTATACAAAAATTTAATTTAGTAAACAATATTCATTTTTATGGTCAATTAAGCAAGGAAGAGTGGATAAAACTTTCTGAGGATTGTGACATTTTTATTAATACAACAAATTATGACAATCATCCTGTTTCAGTTATTGAGGCGATGGCATTAGGTCTACCTGTTATTTCTACTAATGTTGGAGGTATTCCATATTTACTTGAAGACAATAGAACGGCTTTATTTGTAGAAAAAAATAATTATAAAAATATGTCAGCTAAAATTTTTTCAATTACTCAAAACAAAATTGATACAAAAAAAATAATTTTTTCAGCTCGTGAATTAGTGGAAAAATTTGATGTAGAAAAAATCAAACATGAATGGTTCGATTTAATTGATAAGGTTAATGCGTGAATAGCAGTATTCTAAAATTATATTATTCATCGCCTTATTTTATTAAATGCTTATTTGCAAGTGGTAAAGGATACATGTTAAATAGATTAAGATATAGTAAGGAAACTGCCAAATTAATTGAAGAAGCTGAAAAAAGAGAGTTTTGGTCAAAAGATGAATGGAACAGGTATCATGAGACTGAATTAGAAAAAATATTTAAATTGTTAAAGAATGTTCCATATTATAAAAATAAAAATTATTCATTAAGTGATTTCAAAAATATACCAGTTTTATCAAAAGAAACTGTAAGAGATAATAATATTGATTTAATACGTGATAATATTGATAAAAAAAAACTATTTTGCGATCAAACAAGCGGCACTACCGGTACACCTATATCTATTTGGTTAGATGAAAAAAGTATAAAGTTTTGGTATGCTCTTGTAGAGCGTCGTTGGAGAAATTGGTATGATGTTTGTAATAAAGATAAATGGGTGATTTTTGGTGGTCAAGTTGTAAGCTCGCCTTTGCAGAAAATGCCTCCTTTTTGGGTTGAGAACATATCAATGCATCAGTTGTATTGCTCTGTTTATCATTTATCTTCTAAAACAGTCAAATTCTATGCTGAAAAGCTTAATAAATTTAATCCTAAATATATATATGGATATGCTTCATCCTTATATAGTTTAGCATTTGAATCTCTTGAAAAAGGTTTAGTGTTACCTGTTGTAAAAGTAGTTTTAAGTAATGGTGAGCCATTATATGATTATCAAAGAGAAATTATTTCGAAGGCGTTTAATGCTCCTTGTAAAGATACATATGGGTTGTCTGAGACTTTAGTTGCTGGAAGTGAATGTGAGTATAATAAAATACATATTTGGCCAGAGGCAGGTATATTTGAGTTGTTAAATGAAAATGGTGAGGCGTTAGGTCAAAATGAAAAAGGTAAGCTTGTTTCTACAGGATTAATTAATAATGCTATGCCACTAATTAAATATGATACTGGGGATTGTATCTCAATTGACTACAATTATATTTGTAAATGTAAACGAAGTATGCCGATTATTTCATCTATTGAAGGTAGAAGTGATGATTTTATTTTAACATCAGAAGACAATAAAATTGGTTCTGCAACTATTTCCTTAATATTTAAATCAGACTTAAATATTAAAGAAAGTCAGATTGTTCAAAAAAAAGATAAATCTATTATTGTGAGAATTGTTCCAGCTACTAAATATACCAATGATGATAAGATGAAAATTAAAAATGATATATATGATAGACTTGGTGATTTAAATATTTATTTTGAATTAGTAGATGAAATTAAAAAAGAAAAATCAGGGAAAATTCGCTCAGTTATTTCAGAATTAAATTAATACTTAAGTAAGGATTTAATTAGGATTTATTTAAAATCTAGATATTTTTAATGATACGTAAGCTAATTAAGTATTTACATAAAACTAATTTTCAATTTTTAACTTGAAAATATTTAAATTTTAATCAATTTATATTTTATTGAAAAAATATTTTTTAATATAATCTATTATTATTTTATAGTAGAGAATGCTTAAATTAAACTATAATTTATTATTTTTTATATTTAATATTCTATTTAAACTTGAATATTATATAAAATAGCTTATGAAAAAATACATTATTTATATATCATTTTTATTTTCCAATTTTATTCTAGCGCAAGATCCTTGTAATAATTGTTCACTTGGCAATACTTGTTATTATTATTACTGGGATGTTGATGGGGATGGTTTGGCTGGTGGAAATTATGGGCATAAGTGTGTTTCTGCAGGGCAGGAAGGTAATCAAACTGCAACAGCAAATGATGGATCTTTGGAAAATCTTGTTACTTGTGGAGCTAATGGTGTAAGTAATGGTACATGTGCAGATTCAGCGCGTGATATTGATGA
>CEUA01228945.1_pt1 | contig 33416 bp, 30 predicted proteins | sample 361541 | NCBI WGS metagenome assembly CEUA01 (sample SAMEA2623079, study PRJEB7988) | marine metagenome | isolation source: saline water (ENVO:00002010), including
CAGCAGCCTTATCTCCTCTATTGGGGCCAAGACTATATCCTTCACATTATCGTAACCAAACTGATCCTTATGAACTTGAAAGAAAAGGTTTATATACTCAAGTTTATTATGATGCGACTGATGATCTTAGAATAACAGTTGGCGCTCGTTGGAATGAATCTGAAAAATCAGTTAAAGATAGACAAAATTTAGTAAACTCAATCATTCTTGCTGGTGGCACTAGAGTTGGTGACCCAGTAACTGCTGCTGTTCAAACAGTTGATCCAGCTCTTGGGCTTGTATTAACTGGTCAAGGAGGTCCTACTTTACCTATGATTCCAGGTCTTGCTCAACAAAGAGAAATACTTGGTGTGCCTACAAGCTTTACTGAAGAAGAAGTAACTGGAAAAGTTGGTTTTGATTGGAGTCCTGACTTAGCTGGAACTGATTCTACATTAATATACGGAACATTTTCTCGTGGTTATCGACCTGGTGCGTTTAATCCGCCAATCGATCCTACTTTATTTAGTAATGTTCCTCAAACAACAGATCCTGAGTTTATTGATGCTTATGAAATTGGTATGAAGAATGTTCTACTTGATAATTCATTGGTAGCTAACTTGACAGCTTTCTTCTATGACTATCAAGGTCTTCAAGTTTCAAAAATTATTGCTCGTACATCTGTGAATGAAAATATCGATGCTGAAATGCAAGGACTTGAAGCTGAATTCTTCTGGTCACCTGCTGCTGTTCCTGGTCTTAGACTTGATCTTCAAGTGTCTTTACTGGAAACCGAAATTGCTAATGGTGTTACCTCAGTTAACCCACTAGATAAAATTAGTAAGGTTAAAGGTGATACTGAAGGTTGGTTAATGAAAGATTATGGAAGTGGTGCTACTTGCGGATTTAAGAAGCAAGATCTATTTATAGGTATTGGCGCTGGTGCATTAAACCTTAACCCAGCTGCTGGTGCACTTGATATGATTGCAGCTCCAAAAACTCTTTCACCTACAGCAGGTCCAGGTAGTAACTTTGACTCATCTGACCCAACTGGATTGGTAAGCCCTATCGCACAAATTGGTGCAGGAGCTTTACCAACAATAGCTAATTGTGCATCAATTCAAGGAAAATTAGCTGGTTTAAAAGCTGCTGGTGTTCCAGGTGTTTATGGCGATTACTGGGAGCCAGTATATGACCTGAGCGGTAACGAGTTAGTTCAGTCTCCTGCTACAACAGTTCATTTTGGTGCAGAATATACAGCTGACTTTGCAAACGCTGATCTTCAAGTTGTATCAAGAATTGATTACTACTGGCAGGATGATATGTTCTCAAGAATATATAATAATCCAAGAGATATTATTGAAGCATGGGATGTGTTAAACGCACAGATCATTATTCAATCAACTGTAAATCCTTGGTATGTTAGAATTTGGGGACAAAATCTTATGGATGATGACAATATTACAGGTCATTACTTCACAGCTGAAGCCTCTGGTGGATTTAGGAATGATTTCTTAGTTGATCCACAAATGATTGGTATTAGCTTTGGAGCAAGATTCTAAAGATTAATAACCTTATTTAATTAAAAGCGCGGTTTATCCGCGCTTTTTTTTATCCACATATAAATATCTATTTATTGTATTAATTTTATGTATTTATTGAATAAATTCAATTTAGATGTATTCTAATAACATAAGATAAATAATTATTACGATAAAATATAAATGTGGGGAGGCCATAAATGTTAAAAAAGACTATTTCAATAGCTTTATCAGCTATTTTATTGCCTATTTTCTTTGTTGGAATTGCTAATTCTCAAGTCCTTGAAAGAGAAGGGATTGAAGAAATTATAGTAACAGCTCAAAAAACTGAGCAAAATATACAAGATGTTCCTATAGCTGTTACAGCTTTTGATGCTGGAAGCTTAGAATTACAACAAATAGAAACTTTTGGCGATATTCAATTTAATGCCCCAAATATTACTTTTACAAAAGGTAACTTTACAGGATCAAACTTTGTTATTCGTGGCGTTAACTCTTATACTGTTGCTGCTTCCGGTGATAGCGGTGTAGCATTTCATATCAATGAAGTTCCAGTTGCAACAAGGATATTCGAAACTGAATATTATGATTTAGAACGTGTTGAGATTTTAAGAGGACCACAAGGAACTTTATATGGGGCTAATTCTACTGGTGGTAGTGTTAATATGCTCTTTGCCAGTCCAACTGATGAATTTGAAAGCTCTGTTGAGTTAGAAATAGGTGATTATGATCATAGAAAAATTAAAGCTATGGTTAATATGCCTATTACTGATGGTCTAGCGCTTAGGGTTGCTGGTCTAATGTTGGAAAGGAACGGGTTTTCAGAAAACCTTTTCCCAGGTAAAGAGGGTCAAGATCTCGATGGTCGTGACATCACTTCATGGCGATTTACCCTTCAAGGGGAATTAAGTGAAAATACAACTGCTAAATTTACATATTGGAATTTTGAGGAAGATGATAATCGTTCCCGTATTGGTCGACAAATGTGTAAATCTACAGAAGTACCTTCTTATGGTTGTCATCCGAGTGAATTTGGTCGTGGAGGGCCAGCTGGAACATCAACTTTTGGTGGTGATGTAGCTGCTATTGCGGGGTTAATGACTTGGTCACCTTTGGATTACATGAATAAAATTCCAAGAAACCAGGAAGCACGTTCCACTTATCAAAATATGGATCCTGTGTATAAGGCTTCTGAAGATGGATATTTATTAAATATTGAAACTGATGCTATAGAAAACTTTACTATCAAGGCAAATGTTCTTTACCATGAAACTTCAGTATTTTCTCAACAAGATTATAATAATAACGATGGCTCTGCCAAATTTGCTAGATATAATCCTAATAATGCAAACCCTCTTGTGGCATCAGGTAATGCTGCATTCCCGGATGGAATAGTTCCAATATCAGGTTATACTGAAACTGCCTGTGGTATCTTTTGTAATGCCGTTAAAGGTTATTATGACTATGCCTTTGGTTATGATACATCATATGGGCAAGGTGAATCTAAATATGCAGATATAACTATTCAGTCATCCTTTGAAGGGCCAATTAATTTTGTTGCAGGCGTTAATGTTGCTGAGTATGAAAGTGGCGGAGTTTATGATGTGTATTTCTCTGGGGCTGATGCTGCTGCAATTGCCCCTATTTTAGCGGGACTAAAACTTTATCCTTCTCATTATAGGAATGAAACAAACCCTTATGAATTAGAAAGAAAAGGTTTATTTGCTGAAGTTTATTATGATGCTAGAGAAGACCTTAAAATAACTGTAGGGGCACGTTGGAATGAATCCGAAAAAACTGTCAATGATAGGCAACTTCTTTTTAATTCCGCAATTCTTGCTGGCGGTACAGGTGTAGGTGATCCAGTAACTCTTGCTGTTCAAACTTCAGATCCTAAGTTAGTACCTATTATAATTGGCCTTGCTTCCCCTCCAGGTGCTTACGAGCCAATTCCTGGTTTAGCCGAACAAAGACGTCTTCAAGGTATAAGCAATACTTTTACTGAAGAAGAGGTAACTGGAAAAATTGGTATTGATTGGTCGCCTAATCTTGAAGGTACAGATTCAACATTAGTATATGCAACCTGGTCACGAGGATATCGACCTGGCGCGTTTAACCCTCCAGTAGATCCAACATTATTTGCTGGTGTTGCTCAAACAACTGAACCAGAATTTCTTGATGCTTACGAAATTGGAATGAAAAATGTTCTTCTTGATAATACTCTAATAGCAAATTTAACTGCCTTCTATTATGACTATCAAGGCTTACAAGTTTCAAAAATTATTGCTCGTACTTCAGTGAATGAAAATATTGATGCTGAAATGCAAGGGTTTGAGGCTGAATTATTCTGGAGTCCTGCAAGTGTTCCAGGGCTTCGTTTAGATGCTCAAGTATCATTACTTGAAACGGAAGTTGCTAATGGTACTTTTTCTCTTAACCCTCTTGATAAAGTTCAAAGAAATATGGGCGATACCTCAGGTTGGTTAGTTAAGGATTATACAAACGGTGCAACATGCGGATTTAAAAGAAACTCTGTTCTTGCTGGTGTAGCAACGGGAGTATTAAATTTAAATCCTGCCGCTGGTGCAATGGATATGATTGCAGCACCAAAAACATTGTCTGTTGATAATATAAACTCAGCTGACCCAAGTGGTACAGTTAATCCATTAGTACAAATTGGCGGTATGGGAGCTCTTCCAACATTAGGTAATTGTGCAAGCATGGCTGCTAAATTAACAGCTGCAGGTTTAGGTGGTTTTTATGAGCCTGAATATGACATTAGTGGTAACGAGTTAGTACAAGCACCTGCAGTAACTGTACATGTAGGCGCAGAATATACTGCACAACTCGAAAATCTCGCTATTACCTCACGTATCGATTATTACTGGCAAGATGATTTCTACTCTCGCCTTTATAATGTGCCTAGAGATGTTGTTGATGCATGGGATGTTGTAAATGCCCAAATTATATTCCAATCAACTACTCAACCTTGGTATGTAAGAATATGGGGTCAAAATTTGATGGATGATGACAATATTACAGGTCATTACTTTACTGCTGAAGCGTCAGGTGGATTTAGAAATGACTTTATGATAGATCCTAGAATGATTGGTATAACTTTTGGCGCCAAATTCTAAAAAAATTGTTTTTTAATAATTAAGTGCGGCAGTCATTGTCGCACTTTTATTTTTTTGAAGTTATTGAAAGAAAAGCTGTTTCAAGTGAAGATCCCTTGACTTCAAAATCTGAGACAACAACACCAGAATTTTCTACTTCTGCCAGAATTTCTCTAGAACTCTCAACCTTAGGATTAAAATGGATTTCAATAATATTATTATCTACATTCGCTTTCATCTTTTTTAAGGTTTCATTATTTATATCTAAATGCCCTGATGCCTTTAATGTTATAGTCTTTAAATCAACATCCTCCAAAAGCTCTTGAGTAGGAGCACATCTTACTATTTTACCGTGATCAAGAATAGCTATTGTATCGCATAATTCTTCAGCCTCTTCTAAATAATGTGTAGTTAAAATTATAGTTGTTCCATTTTCGTTAAGTTTCCTTACATAATGCCAAAGTTGTTGTCGTAATTCTATATCAACTCCCGCTGTAGGTTCATCTAGGATAAGGATAGGAGGCCTATGAACCATTGCCTTAGCAACGAGTAACCTTCTTCTCATACCTCCAGATAAAGTTCTTGAATAAGCTTCAGCTTTATCATCTAGATCTAACATCTTTAATATATAATCTACATTTCTTTCTTTAGGCCTTACCCCATATAATCCTGCTTGCTGTTCAAGAGATTCTTTTGGACTAAAAAAAGGATCAATTGTCAATTCTTGAGGAACTACACCTAAAGAAGACCTTGAAGCTTTTGGATGTTTATCAATATCATTACCCCAAATTATTGCCTCACCAGATGTTTTAATTGCCAAACCTGCTAAAATATTAATAAATGTTGATTTACCTGCGCCATTAGGCCCAAGTAAGCCAAATATTGAGCCTCTCGGAATAGTAACTGAAATCGAATCTAAAGCTAAAAATGTCCCTTTTCCATCCGGATTTTTATATTCTTTCTTTAGATCTTTTATATTAATTGCATTTTCTGGAAGATTTTCTGCTGACATTTTGATCATAAATTCTTTTTTAATTATATTCTCTCTTTTACCACATTAAACTTAATGTCATAATATTAATTAAAGAATCACTATGAATAAAAATAACCAACATATTTGTTTAGTCGATGGTTCGACTTATATTTTTAGGGCTTATCATGCATTGCCTCCTCTAACAAGAAAATCAGATGGATTTCCTGTTGGAGCTATATCTGGATTTTGTAACATGCTTGATAAATTAGTAAGAGAAGAAAAGGAAAAAAGAGAAATAACTCATATTGTTGTTGTTTTCGATGCATCTGGTAAAACATTTAGAAATGAAATTTATAAAGATTACAAGGCAAACCGTTCAGAAGCTCCTGAAGACTTAGTGCCTCAATTTCCTGTAATTAGACAGGCAACTTCTGCTTTTAATATTCCTTATGTAGAACTTATTGGCTTTGAGGCAGATGATCTTATAGCAAGTTATGCAAAAGAGGCAGAGCAGAAAGACATGCAAGTTACAATTGTATCTTCAGATAAGGATTTAATGCAACTTGTATCAAATAAGACATCTATGTTGGACACTATGAAAGGGAAACTTATTGATAAAGATGGTGTTTTTGAAAAATTTGGCGTTTACCCAGAAAAGGTTATAGATGTCCAATCTTTAGCGGGAGATTCTGTTGATAATATTCCTGGAATTCCAGGAATTGGAATAAAAACTGCAGCACTTCTTATAAATGAGTATGGTGATTTAAAAGGTCTTTTTAAAAATGCATCTTCAATAAAACAAAATAAAAGAAGAGAAAATATAATTGAATTTGAAGATCAAGCATATATCAGTAAAAAACTTGTAACTTTAAAGAATGACATCCCTTTACCAATATCAATTGAAGAAACATCATTAAAGGAAGTAGCACCTGAAAAATTAATAGGTTTTCTGAAAGAAATGGAATTTAAAACTTTAACTGAAAAAAAATCCAGAGAACTTAATGTTGATTCTGATTCTATTAAAGCTACAAAAGAGACAAAAAAAGACATTGATTTATCTCTCCCTAATAAGAAGGCGGAAACTGAAGAAATAAGTAAGGAATTTAAAAGAAATGAATATAAAATTATTAACTCAAAAGAAGAATTATTGAGCTGGTATAAAAAAGCTGAAGAGCAAGGTTTTGTTGCTTTTGATACTGAAACAAATTCTCTAGATGCTGTAAGTGCAGATATGGTTGGATTCTCACTTTGTACTTCAGAAAATGATGCTTGTTATGTGCCTTTACTGCATACAAAAACAGATCATAAGCAACTAGATTTCAATGATGCTAAAACCTTTCTTAAGGAACTTCTAGAAGACGAAAGTATAATTAAGATACTTCATAATATGAAATTTGATGCACTAGTTTTAGCAAAATATAACATCAATATTGAAAATTATGATGATACTATGCTGCTTTCTTATTCCTTGGGTTCAGGAGGAATAAGACATAAGTTAGATACTTTAATTAAATTTTATTTTGATCATGAAGCTATATCTTTTAAAGAGTTAATTGGTAGCGGCAAAGATAAGAAGATATTCCAAGAAATTTCTATAGATGAAGCAGGAAAATATGCTGCAGAAGATGCTGATATGACTCTAAGATTATGGAAAAAACTTAAAGCTTTGCTAATAAAAGAAAATCAAACAAAGATCTATGAAATTATTGAAAAGCCTCTTGCTAAAATTCTAATGGATATGGAAAAAGAAGGTATCTCAATAAATATAGAAAAGCTCAAAGATTTATCAGAAGATTTCGAAAATAAAATAGAGAAGATCTCAAAATCTTGCTTTAATTTAATAAATGAAGAAATTAATTTAGGGTCACCTAAGCAAGTTGGTGAAATTTTATTTGATAAATTAGAATTACCTGGCGGTAAAAAAACATCTACTGGCTCATGGTCAACTGACGCAGAAGTGTTAGAGAATTTAGCAAATGCAGGGCATGAATTTCCTAAGAAATTACTTGAATGGAGAGCATTATCAAAGCTGAAAACAACTTATACAGATGCCCTGCCAAACTACCTTAATGAGAAAACAAAAAGAATTCATACATCTTTTGCAATGGCAACTACATCTACCGGCAGATTAGCATCTTCAAATCCTAATTTACAAAATATACCAATAAGAAGTGAAGATGGAAGAATGATAAGAAAGGCATTTGTTCCAGAAAAGGGAAATCTGTTAATAAGCTCAGATTATAGTCAAATTGAACTTAGGCTTATTGCGCATATAGCTGATGAAAAGAACTTAAAAAATGCATTTTTAGAAGGAAAGGATATTCATGCTTCTACTGCCTCAGAGGTTTTTAATGTGCCTATTGAAGATATGAAACCAGAAACAAGACGAAATGCAAAAGCTATAAATTTTGGAATTATTTATGGCATCTCTGCCTTTGGTCTTGCAAAGCAATTAAATATTACAAGAACAGAAGCTTCAGAATATATAAAATCGTATTTTAATAAATATCCTGCAATAAAAGAATATATGGAAGAAACAAAAAAATTTGCTGGTGAAAATGGCTATGTAAAAACATTATTAGGAAGAAAATGTATCATTGCAGATATAAAAAACAAGAATCCGGCGAGAAGATCTTTTATGGAAAGGGCCGCAATAAATGCTCCTATTCAAGGGTCAGCTGCAGACATAATTAAAAGAGCAATGATTCTATTATCGAATAGTAATGAGCTTAAGGAACTCAATACAAAAATGCTTCTACAAGTTCATGATGAACTTATTTTTGAAACAAAAAAAGAAAATACAAATAAATCAATCGAAAAAATTAGAGAAATTATGGAAGTAGCGCATAAACCATTATTAAAGATGAGTGTTCCTCTAATTACAGAAACAAATTCTGGTACAAACTGGGATGAGGCTCACTAAATTATTCTGCGGCCTGCAGACTAGGAGCAGCATCAATAATATCTATATCAACAAAGGGTTTAAAGGCTGTAAAATTATTAGAAAACATTTTAACTAATTTATGGGCTTGAATATCATAATCAGATTTATTTTCCCAGGTTTCTCTTGGATTAAGTATTAAAGTTTCAACATCATTTACTTCATAAGGAACTTCAAATCCAAAATTTTCATCAATTCTCATTTCAGCGCTTAAAAGAGAACCATCCAAAGCAGATGATAGAAGTTTTCTTGTTGCTCCTATTGGCATCCTATTTCCTGTACCGTAAGGACCACCTGTCCAACCTGTATTAACAAGCCAACATTTTACATCATGCTCTGCTATAAGACTCTTAAGAAGTTTTCCATATTCAGATGGGTGACGAGGCATAAAAGGCGCCCCAAAACATGCTGAGAAAGTTGCTTCAGGTTCTGTTACCCCTTTTTCAGTACCTGCTACTTTTGCAGTATAGCCAGATAAAAAATGATACATAGTTTGTGAAGAAGATAATTTTGCTATTGGAGGCAAAACGCCAAAAGCATCACATGTTAGTAAAATTATATTTTTTGGCATTACCGTTCTTCCAGATTTGCTTGCATTAGGAATAAATGATAATGGATAAGCTCCTCGTGTATTTTCTGCCAAAGTATCGTCATCAAGATCTAGTTCTCCTGATGATTTATCTATTACAACATTTTCTAAGATAGTTCCTACCCTTTTAGTTGTTTCATATATCTCAGGCTCAGCTTCTTTTGAAAGCCTAATCATCTTAGCATAGCAACCGCCTTCAAAGTTAAATACACCATTATTTGACCAGCCATGCTCATCATCGCCAATTAAAATCCTATCTGGATCTGCTGATAAAGTAGTTTTACCTGTGCCAGATAAACCAAAGAATATTGCAGGGTCATCATCATCACCTACATTCACAGAACAATGCATTGGCATTACATTTTTAGGAGGAAGGATATAGTTTAGCATTGAAAAAACAGATTTTTTTATTTCTCCAGCATAAGAAGTGCCAACTATAATTACTAATCGCTTCTCAAAATTGACTGCTATCATTGTTTCTGAAGAGCATCCATGCCTATTTGGATCTGCCTTAAAACTTGGAATATCAATAATGACAAATTCAGGTGAAAATTTACTTTTCTCATCTTCTTTAACTTCAATTAATAAATTTTGGATAAAAAGAGAATGCCATGCATACTCAGTATAAATTCTTGTACTTAATCTATGCTCAGGATCAGCCCCACCAAATAAATCCTGGATAAAAATTTCTTTTTCTTCACAAAAAGTTAAAACATCTTTACATAAGTTTTCAAAATTTTCTTCAGTAACTGACTTATTATTATCCCACCATATAGAATCAATATTCTCATTATTTTTAACTATGAATTTATCATTTGCTGACCTTCCGGTATGTATACCAGTTTCAACAACTAAAGCCCCATCCTTAGAAAGGATTCCCTGTCCATTATCGACAGTTATTTTATAAATTTGTTCCTGATTTAAATTCCAATAAGCCTTTTTTAAATTACTAAATCCATGTAAATCTGGCTCTATTCCTGAAAAATTATTTCCAATATTTTCCAATTTTCTATCCACTAAATAAACTGCATTTATAGCAGAAACTTGAGAACTTATAAAGTAAGGTATATATACTTTTTAAAAAAAATAAACTAATTTATACGGTAGATGGTTAAGATTTGCTTAATAGATGATGATCAAAATATATTAGCATCACTTTCTCTAGCCTTAAAATCAGAGAAATTTGATGTGGAAACATTTTCTGATGGAATTGCAGGGCTAGAAGCCTTAAGTAATAATACATTTGATATAGCTATTCTTGATATTAAAATGCCGCGATTAGATGGTCTCGAAGTTCTCCAAAAATTAAGAAATAAATCTGATATTCCTGTTATTTTTCTAACTTCAAAAGATGATGAAATTGACCAACTGCTTGGTCTTAAAATGGGAGCTGATGATTATATTACAAAGCCTTTTTCACAAAAATTACTTATAGAAAGAGTTAAAGCAATTTTGAGAAGAAGTTCCAGTGAAAGTATCTCTAATCCTTCTGATAAGAAAGCTTTAATAAAAAGAGGGAATCTTCTTCTGAATTTAGATAGACATGAATGTCAATGGAAGGATGAAAGGATTAAACTAACAGTCACAGAATTCTTAATATTGGAAAATTTAGTCAATCGCCCCGGATATGTGAAGAACAGAGATCAATTGATGTCAGCGGCATATACTGAAGATATATATGTTGATGATAGAACTATTGATAGTCATATAAAACGGATAAGAAGGAAATTTAAATCTATAGACAAAGATTTCAACTCTATAGAAACCCTATATGGAGTAGGATACAGATTTAACCAATAATAATATGTTCAATTTATTTAAACCAAGATCATTAGCAGCAAGAATTATAACCATTAATTTTATAGGACTTATCTTTCTTGCTTTAGGTTTTATATATGTTGATAAGTCTGAAGATAATTTAATAAAGGCAAGAATAGAAGCTCTTCTTGTTCAAGCCAACTTATTTGCTTTTTCTTTTGACCTAGATCAAGAAATAAGAATAACTTTTAGAGAAAATTTAAATAAATTTATTCTTAAAAGACAAGAAGATAATAAAATTGTAAAAACTAGAACTCGTATATTTGATAAAAATGAAGAAATAATATTTGATACTAGAGATTTTGAAGGTTCAAATTCTGAGATTATAGTCAACCCTAATACTAAGGCATATTTTGACAGAATTTTTGAAGTAATAGAAAATTATTTTGGACGCGATGCCCCAGTACTACCAACAAATGGTTATTCGCCATTAGATATTAATAAGGCCTTAAATGGGGAAACAGTTGCTAAAGAATATAAATTAAGTAATGGCGGATTAATTGTTCATGTAACTGTTCCTGTATACAGCAATAAAGAGATTGTTAATGCATTACTTCTTACTACTGATGAAAGTGATATAGGTATAATTCTTCAAGAAGGGAGAGAAGGTTTTGTTAGAGTCTTTATTATAACTTTATTTGTTGGTTTATTCTTATCTGCAGCTCTTTCTACTACTATAGCAAGACCTATAACACGCCTTTCAAGGGCGGCTGAAAGAGTTACTGATGCTGGTGTAGGGAATACACCAATTATGGATAATAGAAAGGATGAAATAGGCGCACTATCAAGATCAATCAGGCGAATGACGAAAGCACTTCAAAATAGAGTCAGTGCAGTTGAAGCATTTGCTGCAGATGTTGCGCATGAAGTTAAAAACCCTCTTACATCTTTACAAAGCGCAATAGAAACATTAAATACCTCAGAAAATGAAGAAGAAAAAGATGAATTAATCCAAATAGCCTTTAAAGATCTTAAAAGATTAGACAGATTAATTTCAGATATATCATCTAGCTCAAGATTAGAAGTTGAGCTTGCAAAGGGTGAGTTTTCTAAAATAGATTTAAATGATATTATAAAGTCAATCATTGAAGTTGCCGAATCTACAACCCTTAAAAAGTACGGAATCAATATTAATCTTAGAGCTAAGGACGAAGAAATTATAATATTGGGTATAGGTGATAAGATTGCTCAAGTCTTTCATAACCTAATAGATAACGCCCTTTCATTTTCAAAAGAAGGTGATGATATAAATATTTCAATGTGGATGGGAAGTAAGAGTGCTACTATAGAAATAAAAGATAGTGGCCCAGGAATCCCTAAAGAGAGTTTATTAAAGGTTTTTGATAGGTTCTATACATATAGACCTAATGATAAAACATTTGGAAATAATTCAGGTTTGGGTTTATCAATATGTAAACAAATTGTTGAAACCCATTCTGGATCGATAATTGCAGGTAATAAAGAAAATGGTGGAGCTATATTTACTGTAACGCTTCCTTTGGTTAAAAAGTAATAGTTAGTATTGGAGATTCTATTGATTGGCTTAATAATTATAACTCATGGAAATTTAGCTCTAGAATTAAAATCATCATTAGAGCATATTATTGGTCCACAAAAAAATCTTGAGACTGTATGCATAGGATATGATGATGATATTGAAAAAAAGAAAGATGAAATAAAAGAATTCATAAGTAAGTTAGACGAAGATAATGGTGTAATATTATTAAGTGATATGTTTGGGAACACCCCTTCAAATCTTTTAATATCTTTAATAGAAAAGAATAAAGTTGAAATGGTTGGTGGTGTTAATTTACCTTTATTAGTAAAATTAGGTTCTATCAGAGAGGATATGGATTTAAAAAGTGCTATAGAAATTTCTGTAGAAGCGGGACATAAATATATAGGAATCGCAAGTGAGATTCTATCTAATGATAATGATCAAGATGTTTAAATTTTAAAATTTTAATTGGGAGATTTTCAGTGAAATCAAGTGACTATAAAGTAGCGGATATAGATTTAGCGGAATGGGGAAGAAAAGAAATAGAAATTGCAGAAACTGAGATGCCAGGATTAATGGCTCTGAGAGAAGAATTTTACAAATCACAACCATTAAAAAATGCAAACATAATAGGCTGTCTTCATATGACGGTGCAAACAGCAGTACTCATCGAAACATTAATATCTTTAGGCGCATCAGTAAGATGGTCATCATGTAATATTTTTTCTACACAAGATCATGCTGCTGCTGCAATAGCTACTAAAGATATTCCAGTTTTTGCTTGGAAAGGAGAAACTGAAGAAGAATATGAATGGTGTATTAAACAAACAATTGAAGGTCCGGAAGATTGGGAACCTAATATGATCTTAGATGATGGCGGAGATCTTACTAAAATTATTCATGAACAATATCCAGAATTATTAGAAAATATGAAGGGTTTATCTGAGGAGACTACAACTGGAGTTCTTAGGCTTTATGAAATGGAAAGTTCCGAAACATTAAAAATACCTGCAATAAATGTAAACGATTCAGTTACAAAATCTAAATTTGATAATCTTTACGGATGCAGAGAGAGCCTTGTAGATGGTTTAAAACGGGCTACCGATGTTATGATTGCAGGAAAGACTGCCGTTGTGTGCGGATATGGGGATGTAGGTAAAGGATCAGCTGAATCTCTACGTTCACAAGGTGCACGAGTTATTGTTACTGAAATTGATCCTATATGTGCTTTACAGGCATCAATGGAAGGATACGAAGTTTCAACTGTTGAAGAATTTGCTAAAAATGCTGATATTTTTATAACAGCTACTGGCAATAAAGATGTTATTACAATTGACCATATGAGAGAAATGAAAGATAGGGCAATTGTTGCAAATATAGGTCATTTTGATAGTGAAATACAAGTTTCAGAACTTAAAAATTTAAGATGGTCAAATATAAAACCTCAGGTTGATGAAATTGAATTTCCTGATGGTAAAAAAATTATTCTTTTAGCAGAAGGGAGACTGGTTAACCTTGGTTGCGCAACTGGGCATCCAAGTTTTGTGATGAGCGCTTCTTTTTCTAATCAAGTCCTAGCACAAATAGAGTTATGGAATAATTCTAGTAAATATGAAAATAAAGTCTATGTATTACCTAAACATTTAGATGAAAAGGTTGCTTATATACATCTAGAAAAATTAGGAGTTCAATTAACAGAATTAAGTAATGATCAAGCTAAGTATCTTAATATTAAAAAAGAAGGGCCTTTTAAGCCAGAACATTATAGATATTAATAAATATATTACTGCTGTGAAGGCGGCATTTTAACAATCATGCCATCGAATTCATCTGTAATTGGAATTTGGCAAGCTAGCCTTGAATTTTCTTCTCTATATTCATGAAAATCTAGCATACTTTCTTCTTCATCACTAAGTTCTGGGATTTTTTCTTTCCAATCTTTATCAACAAAAATCATGCAAGTTGCGCAAGCGCATCCACCGCCACAATCAGCATCTATTCCTGGAATAGAGTTATTAACTGCGCCCTCCATTAATGAAAGACCAACTTCAACATCAACGGCATGCTCTGAACCATCATGCTCTATATAAATAATTTTTACCAAATTATGCTCCAAAAAAAGAATCGTAATGCTTATTTATAACCTTATTTAAAAAAAAGATATATTTAGTTTATTACTTCCTTAATAGGGATTAAAACATCTGAAAGTCGATCTTTGTCAACGATAATTTTATCTGAAATAATTCTTCGTGACATCATGTGTTCTCCAGGACAATTTATACAATCTGAAGCAATCATATAATTATCTTTCATATAAAATACTGCAAATGATCTGTTATCAGAATTACCTCTAACAATAATATCATCATAATCTATGCACAAACCTGCTATTTGCAATTTTAAATCATATTGATCTGACCAAAACCAGGGAATTTGATTGTAGGGGGTTTTTTTGTTCATTATTGATGACGCAACAGTCTTTCCTTGCTCTATTGCATTATGAACAGATTCTAATCTGATATCTTTATTATAATAAGAATTTGGATGAACTGTACAATCACCAGCTGAGTAAATATCTTTCTCAGATGTTTCACAAAACTCATTTACCAATATCCCATTTTGAACTTTTAGTCCAGATTCTGAAGCAAGTTCATCACATGGAATAACGCCTATCCCTACTACTACAAAATCTGCACTTATGGCGCTATTATTAGTTAAGATTTCCATATCTTTTGATTTTTTAGTTATACTTTCGACAGAAGTGTTCGTAAGAATCTTCACTCCTTCTTCGTTATGAACTTTAGTATAAAAATCAGAAATAATCTGACTGGTAACTCTCTCTAAAATCCTTCCTGCCATTTCAATAATAGTTACAGATAATCCAAGCTTTTTAAGTATGGCAGCAACTTCTAGTCCAATATAACCACCGCCAATTATAGCTACTTTTTTTGAACTTTGTACTTTACCCTTTATCTCCAAAACATCATCTATGGACCTAAGATAAAAGATATTCTTAGCGCTATCTTTATCAACATCAATTTCTCTTGGTTTTGTTCCTGTTGCTATTACAAGTTTATCGTATGAATCTTCTTCATTGTTATTAAGAAATATTTTCTTATTCTCTTTTTCAATCTTAGCTACATAAGAATTTAAGAAAAAATTAATATTATTATCTCTATAAAATTTTTCTGGTTTAAAAAATAATCTTTCCTTATCCAATTCACCTAAAAGGAATTTCTTAGAGAGAGGAGGTCTTTGATAAGGTAAATAATTCTCGGAACAATAAATAGATATTTCACCTAAAAAACCTAATGCCCTTAAACTAGTTGCAGTCTGACAGCCTGCCTGACCACCCCCAATAATGATAATTTTTTGGTCACCCATAGGATTCTCATAGATTAATGATTATGTTTAAGTATATATTATGATTGGTTGTAAAAAAACAAATTTAATAATGGATAAATCTTCTATCAAATCTGAGAGTATTTTTGACACTATAAAATTAGGTGAGAATATTGCTGCAACCCTAAAAAGAGGTGACCTTCTAGCTATTTATGGAGAATTAGGGAGCGGGAAAACAACATTAGCTCGCTCAATAATTAATTCTAAATTTTTTGCTAACGATTCCAATAATATTATTCCATCACCTACATTTAACTTAATTCAGATTTACGAATTTAATGAAATGATTATAGGACATGCTGATCTTTACAGAATTAATAATGCAGAAGAAATTAATGCACTTGATCTAGAGACAATAATTGATGAAGGAATTCTAATCGTTGAATGGCCTGAAAGATTAAATCAAATAATTGGATCAAATGTCTTGAATATTAATTTCCAATTAAAAAACGATAACCGTATTATTAAATTATCTGATGGGGGTGGTTGGCAAGAAAGAATCGCTTCAATATATATTTGAAAATGACTGAAGAAACAGAATGTGTTTTTGATTTTGAAACAAATGGTATTGAAAAAGGTTTCAGATTACCTCATCAATTAGCTGTTATTGATATTAATAATATAAATAATCTTGAAGTAATAAATAATCGCTTACCCTCTTATGAGCTCCCTAGCCCTGGAGCACTAAAAGCCACATCAACCAACTGGATGAAACTAATGGAGGGCCCTAGTTTATATGAATCAATTCCTAAAATATTAGAAAGCCTAGATTATGATATTTTATGGGCCTACAATGCCCAATATGATTCAAATATCTTAACCGAAGCATTATATACTTCTGGCTTCTTTCCATATCCTCATAAAATGGGCGATAAAGTAATTTGCGATGCTTTACCTTTTATTTCTTTAGCAGGAAAAATTTATCCAAATATTATAAAAACTCCTCCTGAAAAAAATGGAAAAAGGAACCAATCGCTTTCAAATGTCTTTATGAATAATTTCAAAGAAGACAAATCTATAATATGGCACCAAGCTGATGGAGATGTTAAAGCAACTGCTAAATTATTAAATAAAATAAAATTAGAAATTCCTGAACTGTGGCAATACAGAACACAAATGTTCTCGAAATTTTCTCGATATAAAATTTTTAGTGATAGAAACAGATTCTCAACTTTTTACTTTCCTAAACAAAAAATAACTGAGATGTTTCCTATTTTTGAATTAGATACTGACAATTATTATTCAATTAATTTAGAAGATTTTAATGAAAACAATGGTTTAACTAAAAAAAACATATCTACAATGCAACAAGGAAAAAAGCCAAAATGGTTAAAAGAAACCTACTTAAAAACTCCTGGTATAATTTTTAACCCTGAATGGTTTGATATTAAAGCGGAACAAAAAATCCCTAATGAAAATGAGTTAAATGAGATTGTAGATTTAATTAAAGAGAATTTGCCTATAAAAAAAGATTGGGGAGAAAAAGAAGAAGAACATTTAGAAACACAAATTTTTGGATTTCCTTCCATGAAAGATAAAGAATCTTGGGAGCAATTCCATAATGCAAATACTTGGGATAAAAAGATACAAGTTAAATTTTTTGAAAAAAGATCAAAAAGAATTGCTCAAAGAATAATTTTTGATAATGCTCCTGAGACAATTGATGATGAGCCATATAGAGTTTTATTAGAATTTATTAAAGGAAGATGGCTTTCTAATGATCCTAAGACACCATGGACAACTATTCCTAAAGCTTTAAATCAGATAGAAGAATTTGAAAAAGATGGTGAGCTTGAAATTTTTAATAATTACAAAGATTATCTTAGAGAAATGAAAGAAAATTTATAAAAAAAACTTGAATGATTGATATGATTTTTTTAGCTTAGGAATATTGATTCTTGGAGGGGTTATGAGTCTTATTAATATTAATGATGAAGAATTTGAAAATTCTGTCTTAAAAAATCCTGGATTATGTTTAGTAGATTTTTGGGCTGAATGGTGTGGTCCATGCAAACAAATTGGTCCTATTCTTGAAGATATAGCAGATGATGAAAATAATAGTATAACAATTGCTAAAATTAATATTGATGAAAACCCTCGAACGGCAACTACTTATGGAATTAGAAGCATACCAACAATGTTATTGTTTAATAATGGCGAACTAATTGACACAAAAGTCGGCGCTTTGCCAAAAAATGAGCTAAATGAATGGATAAAGACTAATAGTTAAGTATCTTTGATTAATTCTCCAACTAACTGTATAGATCCACAAACTAATACTCTTGAAGGCGATTTACCTTCAATCATTTTTAAGGCTTTCTCAATAGATGATGAACTCTTAATTAACAGTTCAAAATCATTAATTTTTTGAAATATTTCTTCATAGCTATAGTGATCTGAACCTAATTCTATATAAATGAGATTCTCAAAAACATTTTTAAAATTATTAAGAAATCTTAATATGCTCTTATTCTTCTTTAAACTAAATATTAAGATCATTTCTTTTTTATCTTTAATATTCATATGCTTCATTTCTTTTGATATTACATATGAACCAGCAGGATTATGACAGCTATCAGCCCAAACTTCTAAATTAGTTAAATTCTTATATTTCCCTTTATTGATAAATTCTAAACGGCCAGGCCAATATGTTTTCTTAATACCTTTTTCAATTTCTTTATTAGATATTTTTAATTTCCCGGCTCTTTTTAATAATTGCAAAGAGGCAACTGATAATGCTGCATTTTTCTTTTGATGCTCTCCAATCATCATAGGGTTAGATATCTTAATAGAATCTATTTCATCCTCATAAAAAAATTCGCTTTTCTTTTTAATTAGAGTCCAATCAACCCCATAAATAAATCTATTCTCGGGATTTATTAAAAAATTTTTTAAAATTAAATTCTGAACTTTATCTTCTTGTTCACCTACCACAGTCAAAATGTTTTTGTTAGTTATGCCGATTTTCTCTCTTGTAATATCCAAAATATCACTCCCAAGAAACTCTTCGTGGTCAAAGGATATAGGTGTTATTATTGCTAAATCTTTCTTAGGAATAATATTTGTAGCATCATATTGCCCGCCCATGCCAACCTCTATAAGATTCCAATCACTTGGATTTTTATGGAATAAACTATAAGCACAAGCAGTTATTTTTTCAAAAAAAGTAATTTTTTCATTCTTGCTCAAGCTATTCAAGTGAGAAAAGTTCTCAATAAATAAGTCATCTTTCACAAGAGTATTATTAATAACTATTCTTTCATTAACATCTTTTAAATGTGGCGATGTTAGTGCATTAATTTTAAATCCCTTAGTTACTAAACATGACTTTATATATGCCAAAACAGATCCTTTGCCATTTGTTCCAGCAATGTGGATTATATTATTAAGATAATCTTGAGGACTTCCAACTTTACCTAATAGTTTTTCAACTCTTTCCAATGATTTTGGTAAATTTATAGGGTAATTAATTAAATTTAGATCTAGTCTCTTTTCAATATTGGATTTCATTTAACTAATTTTTTCTGCACTTTTATTAGATAAGATCTCCAAAATATTTGAAATATTTTCCTTCAAATCTTTTCTATGTAAAACAATATCTATCATACCATGATCCAAAAGATACTCTGATCTTTGGAAACCTTCTGGAAGATTCTCTTTTATAGTCTCTTCAATAACTCTTGGGCCAGCAAATCCAATTAATGCATTTGGTTCAGCAATGTGAATATCGCCTAACATGGCATAAGAAGCTGTGACACCACCTGTTGTAGGGTTGGCTAAAATAACAATATAAGGAATTTTCTTTTCTCGAAGAGATTGCAACATAACAGTTGTTCTTGGCATTTGCATAAGAGATAATATTCCCTCTTGCATTCTAGCTCCGCCAGAAGATGAACATAAAATAAAAGGATTATTATTATCAAGAGCATGGTTGATTGCTTTAATAATAGACTCACCCGCTGCCATTCCTAGTGATCCACCCATAAATTGAAAATCGTGAACGGCTAATGTAACATCAATCTTATTAATGCATCCATGACCAATTACGACTGAATCAAATATTTTTGATTTTGATTTAGATTCCTTTAATCTATCAGAATATTTTCTTTGATCCCTAAATTTAAGAGGATCTATAGCAACCTCAGGGTTATTTATATATTTTATCGTACCTTCATCAAGAAGTTGTCTAAACCTTTCTTTAGCCGATATTCTCATATGAAAATCACATTCAGAACATACAAAAAGAGAATCTTGAGCATCTTTATGAAAAATCATAGATTCACAATTATCACATTTTAACCATAAGTCTTTTGAAGAAGATTTTTTGGAAAAGATCTTTTTAAGACCTGGAGGAACTATTTTCTTAAACCAATTCATTTAATTATAATGCTGATTTAATATTTCTAATATAATCAGAAGCTTTTCCTATTATAGAATTATTATTTTCATTATTTTTATAACTCTGCATAATAATTTCTATAAATGCTGTTCCTATTACTATTGCATCAGAAAATTTAGAAATTTTTCTTGCTTGATTAGATTCCTTTATTCCAAACCCAACTGCTACAGGTAATTCAGTGAATTTTTTTAGATCTTTTACCTGATTCTCTAAAATTTCTAAATCTGGTCTTTTTGTTCCTGTTATACCCATAACTGATACATAATATAAAAAACCTGAGCTTTTATCCAAAACCATTTTTAATCTATTTTTATTAGTTGTTGGAGTTACCATCCGAATAAAATCAATTCCTAAATTAAAAGCTAAATCACATAACTCGTCATCATGTTCAGGAGGTAAATCAACAATAATTAAACCATCTATATTATATTTCTTACATTCATTCAGGAACTCTTCACTTCCAAACTGATAGATTGGGTTATAATAACCCATTAAAATTATTGGGGTTTTAGAATTTTTTTTTCTAAATCTTTCAACTAAATCAAAAGTCATTCTCATTGTATGATTATTATCTAAAACCAATTTTGATGATTCTTGTATTATTGGACCATCAGCCATTGGATCCGAAAAGGGCATTCCTAGTTCTATTATATCAGATCCAGATTCTGCCATTTGATTCAAAATATCTTGACATAAATTTTGGTTAGGAAATCCAGCTGTTATATAAGTTATTAATGCTGTTTTATTAGCCTTTCTTAAATCTTTAAATAATTCAGAAACTCTTGAGCTCATTATATTTCTACACCTAATAAATTTGAAACGGTATCAATATCCTTGTCACCTCTCCCACATAAATTTGTGACAATAATTTTATTTTTACCCATATCCTTAGCCAACTTAAATACATACGCTAAAGCATGTGAAGGCTCTAAAGCAGGAATAATTCCTTCATACTTTGAACAAATATTAAAAGCATTGAGAGCCTCTTCATCAGTTGCTGAAACATAATTAACCCTCTTTTGTTCTTTAAGCCATGAATGCTCAGGGCCAATACCTGGATAATCTAGACCTGCTGAAATTGAATGTCCCTCTTCAATTTGACCTTCATTGTCTTGCAATAAATAGGTTCTATTTCCATGTAAAACACCTGGAAAACCTTTTGATAATGAAGCTGCATGATCTTTACCTTCTAAACCTAAACCAGCTGCCTCCACACCATACATATCAACATCATCATCTAAAAAAGGATAAAAAAGTCCTAGAGCATTTGAACCGCCACCAATACAAGCTACTAAGGCATCGGGGAGAGAATCTTCTTTCTCTAGTATTTGTTTCCTCGTTTCTTCACCAATTATCGATTGAAAATCCCTTACCATTGAAGGATAAGGATGAGGACCAGCTGCAGTTCCTATTAGATAATATGTACTCTCGACATTTGCAACCCAATCTCTCAAAGCTTCATTCATTGCATCTTTTAATGTACCACTTCCAGATTCAACTGGAATAATTTCACCTCCAAGTAATTTAATCTTAAAAACATTTGTTTTTTGACGCTCTATATCTTTTTTTCCCATATAGATTACACAATCAAATCCAAATCTTGCACAAACTGTTGCTACAGCTACACCATGCTGCCCAGCGCCTGTCTCAGCAATAATTCTATTTTTCTTCATTCTCTTGGCTAATAAAATTTGGCCAAGGCAATTATTAATTTTATGACTTCCTGTGTGATTTAATTCATCTCTTTTAAAATATATTTTAGCACCGCCAATATATTCTGTAAGTCTTTCGGCAAAATAAAGGGGGCTTTCTCTTCCTATATAATCTTTTGAGAATCTATTATATTCATTAATAAATTCAGAATCCTTCTTTGCAGAATTATAACATTCTTCAAGATCAAGAATAAGTGGCATTAGAGTTTCGGCAACATATCGCCCTCCGAATATACCGAAATTACCATCTGAATCAGGTCCTAATTTATAAGAATTTTTTTTCATACTTTAAACCAATAATTTAAATTTTCTAATTAATTCCTCTATCATATTACCGTCCTTAATGCCTAACTCTTTTTCTACTCCAGAAGCAAGATCAAGACAGAAAGCATTAGTATTTTTAACAGCATCAGAAATATTATTTATATTAATTCCTCCTGCTAAAAAGTAATCCTTACCTTCCCAGCTTTCTAATATTCTCCAGTCAAATACCTTATTTAATCCGCCCATCTGACTATTTATTGATTTAGCTGGCTTAGCGTCAAATAAAAAGTAATCTACAATATCATTATATCTTTCTGCAAACTCAAGGTCACTTTTACTTTCTATACCAAAGGATTTTATAATTGGAAGGTCAAAATAATTTTTTACCTCGCTACATCTATCGATACTTTCAGACCCATGGAGCTGGATAAATGTAGCTTCAATAGAATTGATAGCATCAGAAATATAATCATTAGAAGCATCTACAAATACAGCCACTCTTTCAGTTTCTTTACATGACTTGGATAATTTATTTTTAATAGCATCTTTTGGGCTAATTTTTCTCGGGCTTTTATTAGCAAAATTAAACCCTACATAATCCGCGCCAGAATTATTACATATCGATGCATCATGAGATTTACTTACTCCACATATTTTGATTTTTTTTTTCATTGAATGCTTTTCAATATTTCTTTCACTTTAGAAAGAGGATCTTTTGAATGTGTAATAGGTCTTCCTATGACTAAATAATCAGCACCAAGGGATATAGCTTGCTTAGGTGTCATTACTCTTTTTTGATCATCTTTTTCTGATCCTTCAGGCCTTATACCAGGGACAATAATTTTAAAATCTTTTCCGCATACTTTCCTTACTAAGGCGATTTCTTCTGCAGAACAAACTACACCTGCTAATCCACTATCCTTTGTTAATTTTGCTAGATTCTGTACTAAATCCTTTACAGGGTAATTTATTCCAAGAATAGCCATATCATCGTCATTTAAACTAGTTAAAACAGTTACTGCTACCAAAGATGTATTTTTTGATGCTTGGCCAAGACCTTCAAGCGCATATTTCATCATTTGTTGACCACCAAGGGCATGAACATTTATAATAGCTGGATTAATATCAGAAAGAGTTTCAATAGTTTTCTTAACGGTCATTGGTATATCATGTAATTTTAAATCTAAAAAAATTGGAATACCAATTTCCTGGATTTTTCTTATTCCCTCAGGACCGTAAGTATCAAAGTATTCTAATCCGAGCTTTATAGCCCCGACATAACCTGAAACTTCTTGAGAAATCTCATATGCCTCCAGATCTGACTTAGTATCTATTGCTAAAATTATTGGGTTTAAAAAAACCTGTTTCATAATGTTATTAATATATTATGATTTGTAATTTAATCTATCCCTTAAACCTTTTCCAGATTTAAAAATTGGAACCTTTTTTTCAGGAACAAAAACACTTTCACCTGTCTTTGGATTCCTTCCATTCTTAGCATTCCTTTTGCGAACAGATAAGGATCCAAATCCTCTAATCTCTATTCTGCCTTCATTCTCAAGAGTTGATGTAACTCTTTCTAAAATTAAAGAAGTTATTTTTTCTACATCTTTTTGGATTAAATGAGGATTTTTATTAAGTAATCTTTTAATTAATTGTGATTTAATCATCTATCTTGTCTTCTTTACTTTCATTTTCTGTTTCTGATGATACTACATTTTTATCAAAAGCTTCACCTAAAATATCACCTAAAGATGCTCCCGAATCTTTTGAACCATATTGTGCAATAGCTTCTTTTTCATCAGAAATTTGAAGGGATTTAATTGATAATGAAATTTTTCGTGATTTCTTATCAAAATTAATTACTTTTGCATCAACTTTCTGACCTACTTCGAATCTATTAGGATCTTGTTCAGATTTGTCCATTGAAAGATCATTTCTTTTTATAAATGCTGGGAAACCTTTTCCAATTTCAACATCAATACCGCCTTTAAGTGCATTAACAACAGTACAAGTTACTACAGAGCCTTTCTTAATATCAATATTGGCTATAGGATCACCCGCCAGTTGCTTTATTCCTAAAGAAATTCTTTCTTTCTCAATTTCAAAATCAAGGATTTGTGCCTCAATCTCCTGTCCACTAGAATAATCTTGAATTGCAATTTCACCAGGAATCTTCCAATCTATATCTGAAAGATGAACTAATCCGTCTAATCCTTCTTCCACTTGAACAAATATTCCAAAATCAGTTATATTCTGAATCTTACCCTTTAAAACAGTTCCTATTGGATTATCTTGAGCAAAATTTTCCCAAGGATTATCTACACATTGCTTAATACCTAATGATAATCTTTTCTTTGCAACGTCCACTTCAAGAACCATGATTTCAACTTCATCACCAATTGAAACATAATCATTAGGTTTTTGGATCTTAGAAACCCAACTCATTTCAGATACATGGACTAATCCTTCTAAACCGCCATCAACCTCAACAAAAGCTCCATAATCAGCCATATTTGTTACAATACCTTTATATTTATTTCCTACAATATATTTACTTTCAGCATCTACCCATGGATCATCCATCAATTGTTTCATTCCAAGCGATATCCTCATATCTTCTTTAGATATCTTAATTATCTTTACCTTAACTTTGTCTCCAATATTTATGATCTCTGAAGGCTTGTTAATTCTTTTCCATGATATATCTGTAACATGAAGTAATCCATCAACTCCACCAAGGTCAACAAAAGCTCCATAATCTGTTATATTTTTAACAATACCATCAACTTCTTGTCCTTCAGAAAAATTTTCTATAATTTCTGACTTATCAACTAAATGACTGTCTGATAGAACTGATTTCCTTGAAACAACAATGTTCCCTCTTTTCTTATCCATTTTCAGGATATGAAATGACTGAGGACCATTCATAAACGGTCGAATATCTTTAATTGGCCTTACATCTACTTGACTTCCAGGCAGGAAAGCTTGAGTTCCATTTATATCAACAGTAAACCCTCCTCTTACTTTTCCATTAATTATTCCTTCAACAATGACATTATTTTTTTGATCTTCTACTAACTTAATCCAATTTTCTTCTTTTTTAGCTCTATCTCTTGATAAAACTGCATCACCTAAAGCATTCTCAACTCTTTCCAAATAAACATCTACCTCTGATCCTACTTCCAAATTATGATTACCATCATTAGACGAAAATTCATCAAGTGAGATTCTACCTTCAGTCTTTAATCCTACATCAACAAGAACAATATCAGATTCAATGGAAACTATTGTTCCTTTGATTACTTTACCTTCATTAATTTGATTTTCTTCAAAACTTTTCTTCAAAAGATCTTCAAACTCTTTAGTTACTTTATCAGTTACTTTATCCTGCTTTGTTTCAGCTATATTCGACAAAAAATACTCCTCATTTACTTTAATACCTTATCAATTTCAAAACACACTTTATCCATTACCTTATCTATTGTTAAGTCAGAAGTATCAATAACAATAGCATCTTTTGCAACTTTTAAAGGTGCAGTGCTCCTTTCCATATCTCTTTGGTCCCTTTTTTGCAATTCTTTTATTATAAGTTTTTTTTCTGTTTCATTATTGTTGCCTAAGAATTCCTTAAAACGCCTGTTTGCTCTCTCTTCTAAGGAAGCAGTGATATAAAATTTTACTTCAGCATCTGGAAAAATAACAGTTGTTATATCCCTCCCATCAATAACAATTCCCTTATTATTTGCGTTCTTTTTTTTAAAGTTTAATTGAAATGCTTTTAGGCTTTCTCTAACTGATACTAATGAAGATATTTTAGAAGAAATTTCATCAATTTCTTTAGTTCGAATCTTATTTAAATCAATATCATCTAAATTTAAAGAATTTGCTAACTCTAATACTTTACTTTCTTCTAAATTTTTTAATCCTTTTATATGACATAAAAAAGCAACAGATCTATATAATATACCACTATCAAGATGTGGAAAATTATAAGAAGAGGAAATCCTCTTAGCTATAGTCCCTTTCCCAGAACCCGCAGGCCCATCTATTGCTACAACTACAGTCATTTAATCTCTCATAACTTTTGCACCAATTTTAGACATAACATTATAGAAGTTAGGAAAGCTGGTATTAATTGTATCTGAATTATCAATTTTAATCTCTTTTTTAGATACCATTCCCATTATCAATGCCGACATAGCCATTCTGTGATCTAAATTTGTTGTAAAGGTAAATCCTCCCAATTTAACATTTGTGTTACCAAATATTATAATATCATCCTTTTTGAATTCTACCTTAACACCACTACTAATTAATAAATCTAAAATACCTTTAAATCTATTGCTCTCTTTATGTCTTAATTCAGAAAGGCCTTTCATAATAGTCTTTCCTTTTGCATTAGAAGCTGCAACAGCAATAATTGGATAATCATCTATCATTGTTGGCGCCAAATTTTTAGGAATAATAGTAGCTTTTAATTTACTCGACCTTACTCTTATATCATAAACATCTTCACCAGAAAGAATTCTATGATTTACGAAGTCAAGTTTTGCGCCCATTTCCTTTAAAACCCTAAATGCTCCATCTCTTGTTGGATTAATCAAAATATTTTTAACAAGAATATCTGAATCTGCACAAATTAGTGCTGCAATTATTGGAAAGATTGCTGAAGAGGGGTCTCCAGGAACATCTAGGTCAATTGCTTTTAGATCATTGATACCGTTTACTAGTATCTCTTTTTTAGAACCTTTCTTATTTATTTTTATGTCTGCACCATACAATTCTAATAACCTTTCGGTATGATCCCTCGTATTAAATTTATCTATAACCTTTGTTATTCCGGGAGTATTTAATGCACCTAATAAAATTGCTGATTTTATTTGTGCCGAAGGCTCTTTAAGTTCAAAATTAAAAGGAATAGGCAATTTAGATCCCTTTACAATTGCTGGTAAATAATTGTTATCTCTTAATGAAAAATTTGAACCAAAATTTTCCAGAGGCTTTAAAACTCTTTTCATTGGTCTATTAGATAATGAATCATCGCCAGTAAAAATTGTAGTAATTTGATGTGTAGAAACAAGCCCCATTATAAGTCTTGCAGAGGTGCCTGAATTACCAAAATCCAAGGGTTTTTTTGGTTCGGAAATACCACCTAGACCAATACCATTAATATGACAAATACCATTATTTTTAAATTTTATTTCCGCGCCAAATTTCTTCATTGCTTCAATTGTTTTGATTACATCATCACTCTCAAGTAAACCTGTTATTTTACTCTTACCTATTGATAAAGCAGAAAGAATAACCACTCTGTGTGAAATTGACTTATCACCAGGAATTAAAATATTGCCTTTTAATTTTTTACTACTTATAGATTTCATTTGTATAAGTTATATAACATAATATTAATTTTTGTTGTTTATTTGATTTATTATTAATAAATAAATATTTAGTTTTGACAGTAAGATTTGTACATGGCAAATCATGTTTAATTTTAAAGGGGTAAAAATTGGATAAAGATAAACTTGGAAAGAAACTTTTATGTCCTGAATGTGAAGTTAAATTTTATGATTTAGGTAAACCTGAAATTATATGCCCAAGTTGTGGATTTAATATCTCCAACTTAATTAAAGAGCATCTTAAAGTTGAGGAAGAAAGTGAAAAAACAGAGGTAACTCCTCCAACCGAAAAACAGGAAGTATCAGATTCGAGCAATGATGAAGATAGTTCTGAAGAAAATTCTATTGATGAAGAAGATGATGATAAAATAACTTCAGATTCTAATGAAGAAGAAACTGATAATATAAGTATTGATGAGTTAGAAGAATTTGATATCGATGAAGATATCGATGAAGATATTGATGATGATATAGATGATGATGAGTTTCTTGAAGATAGCGACGATGAATCAGTTGAGGAAGTAATAGGTTCAGTTAAATCAAAAAATGAAGAAGAGTAATAGGGGCTATAGCTCAGCTGGGAGAGCGCTTGCATGGCATGCAAGAGGTCGGCGGTTCGAGCCCGCCTAGCTCCACCAAAAAATTAAATGAAATTTGTATTCTTAATTATATTTCTAGGACTCTTAACTTGGTCAATTATGGCAATGATAGTATTCATCAATTAATTTCTACAAATGATATTATCTATTAGCCTAACCGAACCTAATTTAGCTGCAACAGCAATTAATGCTCCTTTATCAAATTTATTCTTGTCATTAAGACTTTCTAAATCATATACATTTAAATAATCAACATTAAATTTTTTAGACTCCAAAAAATTTAAAGATCTTTTAACCAAGTCACTTATTGGATAGTTATCTTTATTATCCTGTATCCATTTCAATCTTCTATATAAGTAAGGTGCTAATTTTCTTTCTTCAATCGAAAGAAGATTATTTCTTGAAGACATAGCCAAACCGTCATCTTCCCTAATAATTGGACATCCAATTATTTCCATATTTGGGTAATAATTTTTGGCAAAATCTTTAATTAAAATATACTGTTGATAGTCTTTTAGGCCAAAAAAACTTACTTGTGGTTTTATAGTATCAAAAATTTTATTAATAATAGATAAAACACCATCAAAATGTCCGGGCCTATTTTTTCCGCATAATCTTTTTGCTAAAGGTGGGGCTATAGTTTTTTTAATATCATCAACAAAATCATTTCCAGGCATAAAAACAAATTCACAATTAATCTCTTCTAACTTATTTAAATCAGATTCAATTGTTCTAGGATATTGTTTGAAATCTTCTTTAGGGCCAAATTGGAGAGGATTTACGAAGATAGAAACTACTACTGAACCCTTACCTTTTCCTTCCTCAATAAGGCTTAGATGACCTTTATGTAGATTTCCCATTGTTGGAATTAATATTAAATTCTTTTTTGAGCCTAAAATTCCTTTAGCCTCAGATATTGATTTAATTATTTCCATATTAATAAAAAGTGTGAGATTTTGATGGGAAAGTTTTATTTTTTACACTTTTGACATACTTAGAAATTGCGCTTTCAATGCTTGAAGATCCTTTTAAAAAATTCTTCACAAATTTAGGGCTTTTTTCCAAACATGAAATTCCTAAAAGATCATGAACTACCATAATTTGTCCGTCTGTCTTTTGCCCAGCCCCAATACCTATAACTGGAACTGAGATATTATCCATTATTTCAATTGTAAGATCATTTGGAATACATTCTAGTAGTATCATTGAAGCGCCAGCATTTTCTAATGACTTTGCTTCTTCAATCATATGTTTCTTCTTGCTTATATCTCTTCCTTGGACAAAGTAGCCTCCAATTCTATTTATCGATTGAGGAGTTAACCCCATATGAGCACATACAGGTATTCCTCGTTCAGCCAATATAGAAGTTAATTTACATATCCAAGATCCTCCCTCAATTTTCACAGAATGGGCACCATTTTGCATTAATCTCGTAGCATTCTCTAAGGCTAAATGATCTGTTGAATAACTCATGAAAGGCATATCAGCCATTATATGGGAACGTGTATTTCCTTTAACAACACATTTAAGATGATAAATTAAATCATTCATTGTTACCGGTAAAGTACTGTCATGCCCCTGTATAACCATTCCCAAGCTATCGCCAACCAAAATAACATCAACGCCTGCTTGACTCATCTTTTCAGTTAATGTTGCCTCATAGGAAGTTAGACAGGCAAATTTTTCACCTTTTTTTTTTAATTTTTTCAAGGTAGAAATTGTGACTAAATTATTTTTAGATCTTTTTGACATCTTTATTATAAAATTAATATTTAAAGAAGTTTTTTAATCCTTAATTATTTAAATATCAACCACCAAAGAACATTAAAGTTGTTATAAAGCCAAAAAGAAAAACAAGAATTAAAGCAATTACTGATTTCATTATTATATTCCTAATTTCCACATCTATAAAATTTTATAGCATCTAATATATCTTGTTTAGTTGCGATACCTTCTTCGTAAAGTAAATTAAGGTTATTTTGGGCAGCACTATGACCTTGCTTAGATGCTAATTTATACCACTTTAGTGATTCTTGAAAATTCTGATTAACAGCTAAACCAAGTCTATAAAAAATCCCCAAATTATATTGAGAATCTGCGTTACCATTTTGTGCTGAAATTAAATAATATTCATAAGCTTTGTCTAAATTCTTTTCTACACCTAGACCTTTTTCATAAATATAACCCAATTTATATTGAGATAAAATATTTCCTTGTTCAGCAGATTTTTTAAACCAAAATATAGCTTTAGATAAATCGACTTCTATATCAACACCATTTGAGTAAGCTAAACCAAGATTATATTGTACATCAGAATCCCCGTTAGATGCAATTTTCTTCATCTTAAGGATATATTTAGGAACCATCTTATGGGAATCATTAGATAAAGAATCTGTGGGAACATAAACCACAAATCCAAAAACTATATAAATTAAAAAAATAAATTTAATTTTAGCCATAACTAACTTCAGAACAAATAATCGTTTTTGTAAAACCAATCATAATTTCTAATTAATTAATGCGTTTCACCTTCATGTTGCTCTTCATGATCATCTGATTGATGAGCTCCATGAGGGATTGCCCATACCTTATCAGGTTTACCATCATCAAAAAATGTATCTCTTGAAACTTGAGTATAACTTGATTCATAACTCATTATGCCGATGAATACTAATATAGCGATCATTGGGGTTAACAAAGCTGCAACTAAGGCCATTCTTTCCCAAACCATATGCATAAAAATTGCCATTATAAAACCAGCTTTTAAAAACATAAAAAGCAAAATAAGGCTCCATCTAAGCCAACCTTGAAGCTGAAAAAAATCCACCATGTAGGATCCTATACTTAATACAAATAATAAAATCCAAATTTTAAGATAAACACTAATAGGGTGTTCTTGTCCTTCTGCCGCCATAATTTACCTCACCAAAGATAGAAAAATGCAAAAATAAATACCCAGACTAAATCTACAAAATGCCAATAAAGGCCTAATGTTTCAACAATCTCATACCGTCCCTTTTGCCATGTAAAGAAACCTCTGCGCCCAGAATCATAATCACCTCTCCAAACCTTTCTTACATTTATAAATAAGAATATAACTCCTATCGAAACATGGAAGCCATGAAAACCAGTTACCATAAAGAATACCGAACCAAATTGGGGTGCTCCAAAAGGATTTTCCCAAGGCCTTACACCTTCCATAATAAGTTTTGTCCACTCAAATGCCTGCATACCAACAAATGAGGCTCCTAATATAGCCGTAACAAGTAATAATATTGCAGTTTGTTTTCTTTTCTTCTGATAACCGCTCCGAACAGCCATGGCCATAGTCCCGCTACTTGTAATCAAAATAAATGTCATTATTGCAATAAGTAAGAGTGGAACACTAACTCCCCCAACTGTAAGTGCAAATACTTCACTAGGATTTGGCCACGGAACTACAGTTGACCATCGAGCAGTCATATAACCGATCAAAAAGCAGCTAAATATAAATGTATCACTTAAAAGAAAAATCCACATCATGGCTTTTCCCCAAGGAACTCCCTTGAAGGCTCTTTGATCTGAAGACCAATCATGTGTAAGCCCTTCTATACCCTCAGGTAAAGGTTTTATTGTTGTTGAAGGTTCACTCATTAAATATTTTCTCCCGATTAATCATTATGTTGCCAACAAAAGACAAAATAATACAATCCAAACAACTAAAAGATAATGCCAATAAATTGCAGTTGAACTTATAGTTGATTTAAGTTTGTTATAAGAAATATCTTCTTTGGATATTTGAAACACAGACCAAGTCCATACTACGAGACCACCTAATAAATGAATCATGTGTAAGCCAGTTAACATATAAAAGAATGCAAAAGATGGGTTTGAATCTACAAAATATCCTGAAGAAGTTAATGTATTCCAAACTGAAATTTGTCCAATGATAAATAATAATGCAAAAAGACCTGCAATTATTAGGTAAGATTTAGATCTTTTAAAAACAAAGTCATTAGATAAATTCTTAGCCTTTTGAAAAAAAACACTACTCAAAAATAAAATGAATGTATTTAACCAAAGCATATTTGGTTCAGGAAGAATTCTCCAATCTCCATATGCCATCCTTCCAATATAGGCTACAAAAAACAAACTAAAAAGAGCAGTAATAGAGCAGAGAAAACATATAAGAGCGACTCGAGAGGATTCAAATGAGAATGATTTACCAAGATGCTCATTATCTTTTCTCTCCTGAGAAGGAAGCCAAGGTTTTTGAGCTAATGTTTCAAATATACTCATGTTTCCTCTGCTTTTATTTCTGTTCCTTCAAAACCATCAGCTAATTCAACATCTGAATTTGGAACATCTTGTGGAATATAATCATCTTTAGCGCCAGGGACATTAAAATCATAAGGCCAACGATATACTACAGGTAATTCGGCTGCAAAGTTACCATGCCCAGGAGGTTGGTCAGGCGTTCTCCATTCGAGAGAATTTGCATTCCAAATATTTAATTCTGCTTTAGTTCCATATTTTTTACTCCAAAATATGTTTATAAAGAAAAAGATTTGAGCAAAACCTGTAACCAATGCTGTCAATGTTATAAATATATTTAGATCAGCAGCAGATTGAGTATATAAAGCCTCTGTTTGCCCCATTTCATAATATCTCCTTGGAACGCCTATAAGGCCCAAGTAATGCATAGGGAAATAAATTAAGTATGATCCTAAGAATGTAAACCAAAAATGGAGTCTCCCTAATGTCTCATTGTACATTCGGCCCGTCATCAAAGGATACCAATGATAAATAGCAGCAAAAACAACTTGAACGGGAGCAATCCCCATCACCATATGAAAATGTGCAACTACAAAATATGTATCGGATAAAGGAACATCAACAATAACATTACCAAGAAATAGACCTGTAAGACCTCCATTCAAAAAAGTAATAATAAAGGAAATGCAAAATAACATTGGAACAGTTAGGGTTATATTACCTTTCCATAAAGTAAGGACCCAGTTGTAAACCTTAATAGCAGTTGGTATAGCAATAATTAAAGTTGTAGTAGCAAAGAAAAACCCAAAGTAAGGATGCATTCCACTTACATACATGTGATGTGCCCACACTATAAAACTAAGTGCGCCGATTGCAACAATTGCCCAAACCATCATTCTATAACCAAAAATATTTTTTCTAGCATGAAC
>CEUA01234474.1_pt1 | contig 33297 bp, 19 predicted proteins | sample 361541 | NCBI WGS metagenome assembly CEUA01 (sample SAMEA2623079, study PRJEB7988) | marine metagenome | isolation source: saline water (ENVO:00002010), including
CTATTATTATTACAATTGGTGGTGGAGGTGGGGGTGGTGCAGTTCTTACTATCGTAGTCTCTGTAACAAGAGTTCCTCTTGATGTAAAGTTAGCAGTAGCACTAGAAGTCTTACGTCCAGGTATCTTATCATTCGCCTTAGTTGACACCAATACAGCAGTATTTGTACCATTCTCAAATGATGGATTATCAGGTGGTAAATGTATAGAACCTAATAAAGCACCATTAGAATCTGAAATTAAACGTACAGCACTTATAGTTGCTTCTGCACCAGTTGTTTCACCAACTAACTGCATACCAACAGTAACAAAACCATAGAATCTTTCGTCAGACTTTTGGTTAAGACTGTTTATATCAATGTTGAGAATAGTTGATGTATCACTATAAGATGCTGCTAATGTAGTATCACTGTAAGGAGACTTAGCAAGTGTTAATGACGGAGCATTAAAAGGACCATCTTTATGGTTTGGTTGTGCAAGTCTAAATCTAATATCAGCAATACTGTTACTATCTTGAGTACCTATTGCTTTACCGATAATAGTTTCTCCGATCTGGAATGCACCTTGTACAGGTGTGACTTCAAGATACTTAGGAACTATTAATGCACGTTCACCACTTAGATCTACGTTAGAGAATGAAGCAAAATGCTCAGTACCAGGTTTGAGTCTAGAAGCAGTAAATGCAATATTCTGAGAACGCATATCAGTGATATTACGTTCCGTGGTTATAGTAGTATTATTGAATCCAAATCCACCATCGGATGATACAGACTCTGATCTAATGAATACATCAGATGCTGGATTCAAGGTCATTACACCTTTCCAGTCAAAGACAGTATATGGGTTTATATTTTCTACTCTAGAAGCAAATGGTTGTACTCTATCATCTGTCTCACTATATGACAGCATCACATTATTACCATCCTTAGTGACGTTTGGTGATCCTAAATCTTGTGCATATCTAGGGTCAACACTAAGGTCTGGTGTACCTGTAGCACCAATTAATGATTCAGAACCTACTAATAAGTCAACAGTATCAAAGTAACGTTGAGGAACTAATACACCACTAGCAACATCATGCTTGGGTTCGGTATCAGATAACTGCTTAGTATCAAAGTTATCAACTACAAATCCAGACTTAAACCTATCAAGTCCTGTATCAGGATCTTGAATAAGTAGTGATTCTGTCTTAGATTCTAGTAGAGATAATGATGTATAGTATTCTAGATTCTCAATACGATCTTCCAGACCACCAATATCCTTCATGGTGTAGCGTCTGTTTGCCTTTAACTGTATTACTACATCCTTAGTTACGTCAATAACATAAGGTTTGTAGACAATGGTAGCAAGTTCAAATGAAGTGTCAATCTTCTCAGGTGCAACTGGTTTATCAGATGGTTCACCTTGGTTAACTGTGAAGGTCTTATTCTTGTTAACATAAAGTCTATCAATCCTTGGCTGATAGTAGTTGTAATCGAATAAGCAGTTCTCATCGGATACAATAACATTTGGTATCTGACCGCCAGCACTGAAATCTCTTGCTTCAAACTCAAAAGGAGACTTACTACCTGTGTAATTAGCAACTCTTGGCCTAAAGTCAAGTATGTCAGTGTTTCTACGTCCTTGGAAGGATGGTACATTAAATTCATAATTCTCTTTTCCGTAACTATTAACGGTTATAATATCACCATTATCAAGTGAGTCTATAACATAGACATCATAGAATATTGTAAGTCTCTTAGATGGTTCTAATTGACCACGCTTTCTAATCAATCTGGAGAAGTCATAGTAATCAGTTCTTTGTCCATTATCTAAGGTAAATGCATTTAAGATGTTTCTATCACCTAAGTTAGATTCACCAACATTACCTGTAACACCAGATTCTAAGAACTCAATGTCCTCAGTCTCTTTGAACACATATTTGTTCTTATTAACGATGTATACTTGAGAAGTACCTGTCTTTGCTACAACAATAGCAGAAGCACCAGACTTCTTACCAACAATAATTTCACCTACAAATATATCATCAACATTAGCATTAGGTCCATTTAAACTATTAAGAACCAATGAAGGTACTGTTGCATCACCAGGTCCTGAAGATTCAAATACACCATGAACCTTAATAACATCAGGAACATTTAATGAAATCTCATTGTCCTGAACTCTTAAACCGTATGATGGGTTAAAATCTAAACCATCAGTAATACCTGTAGTAATACCAGAATGATTATACTTAGACTTATTAACTACTAAAGACTGACAACGCTTAAGTGTCTTAGTTTTAGAAGATACCTTACCTTTCTGAAGAGTAACAATAACTTCTACAGCAGTTTGACTAGCAGTCAATCCAGAAATAGTAGCACTCTTAGCATTAGCACCCATCGTAAACTGATCAGGTGTTAATGGTTCTATACTACCATCTGAATAATGTAGAACATATCTTTCTTCATCAAATGCTGCATAAACAAAATCACCACCTGACAAACTAGGTAGATCTAATACACCTTGACTATTGGTAGCAAGTCCATCTTCAGTCTTCCTTACAAATATATCAGAAGATGTTAAGTCAATAGACTCTATAAACTCCCTAGGCATATCTGCATATAAGTATGCACTCTTAGATAAGTCAAACCTAGGTCCCATTACCTGTAGATTAACACCAGTCAATGCACTTGTAGGAAGAGCACCAAGACATACATTAGTAACAGACTCAACTGCTTCTACAGTAAGACTTTGACCAGTTGCACTTATTTCTTTAACTCTATTAAAGGCAATAGCATCTCCACCATCACTTTGATAAGCAATTATATCTCCAACTTTAGCATGTGACTTCCAACCCTTAACACCACTGGTAACTGTAGACTCACTGCCAGATGCAGCAGTAATAGTAAATCCTTGAGCACCAAAGTTATGCTTAACAACTAACTCAGTATCAGCAGCAAATATATCACCAGAAATATCTGATCTTACAGACTTAATAGAACTTACATCGTACTCTGTAATATCACTAATTGTACGTCCATCATTAACACCATTAATAGTAATCTGCTCATCTTCTATGAATGATCCAGATATTTGATGTAGTGTAATATCAACAACACCACCAGCATCAGTCCTTAGATATCCTCTAGCACCTGAACTCTTACCTTCTATAACAGCAGGTGTATTAACTGTTACTGCCTGATTAAGAGTCAGTTTAGTATCAGTCTGAACATCAAATAGGTATAGATCAAATACTGAAGAATTGTCAGCATATGCAGCAGCATTAGATTTAAAGTCATATATCCTTGCTCTACCAATACTATTACCAGCAGCAGTTGATTTAGTAGAACCTAACCGTTCATCACGTAAATCAATAAAATCATCTGTAGCAAGACCTATCTGAGGACCACCAAAGCAGTTGTTAACATGAATCATGTTACCTGCTTGGAATGGAACAGCAGCCTGTTCTATTAATCCAGTAGTTCTAGGTTTAACTACATCAATAAATTGGTTACCTAAATTCTCAACTTCAAATCCACGAACATATGCTTTACCAGGTCCAACTTGAATTTCCATCAAGTCATATGATGGATTATTACCTTGATCTGTTACCTCATCTTTATAATACACACCAAACTTCTGGTGTCTATCATTTAAAGATTCTTTAGCATATAAGTCAAAATTTCTAACATAATAATCACCAGACTCATCATAAGTCCTACGTGCTAATTCTTTAGCAAGTTCATTATAGATGGTTGTATTGATTAACTTTCTAGTCTGACCTTCACGTACTCTAAAGAGTTCAATAAAGTTCTCGTCTTGGAAATCTTGTAAGTCTTTCTTGTATAGACTTAATGATATCTTAAATCTATCAGCACCTGGACTTGTATAGTTATTATATCCAGCAGCATTATCATACAATGATTCATCATCAACTGCTGTTACAACTTCTTCTTTAACGTAGAATCCAACCCTATAAGAAGGACTATTAGAATACTGATCTAATAAAAGAGTCTCAGAAGTTACACTAATAAAGGTTCCTCTGGCAAAGAAGACACCAGCAGTTACACTAAATGCTGATCCAGTATCAGTTGCATTAGTAGCAATACAAGTTGCAAAGTCAGAACCATTTTCAATGGTTGTAGTTCCGTATGTAAAATCTTCTAAAGTGAGTAAGTTCTCACCATCTAGGAACTGCTGTGTTCCAAAATCTTGCTCAGATGACTTTAGATACTTAACATATATCGTTGTTTCTCCTTCTATAGACTGTGCCCTAGGTAATACCTTCTTGACTATAGCAGTAATACCAGAACTCTTACCTTTAATAGTTTTTCCTACAATATTCTCGTAATATAATTCTACTGGTACACCGAAAAATGTTTGCTCTATCTTAACAGCATGGAAATTAGGATCATATGCCACTGATCCTGGAATTACTACACTACCTTCTTTGAAAAAATGCTTACCAAATTGTTCAACCTGATTCTGTAGAATAGATTGAAGGGTGCTTAATTCCCTTGCCTGAACTGGTACACCAGGCTTAAAGAGAACTCGACTAAAGTTTTTATCCTTGTCAAAATCGTCAAAATATGGATTGACGTTTAGGTTGGTATTCTGTGGCATCAGAATTCTAGAACAATTTTAATATCTTCTCGCTGATTCTCTGCTCTAGTCACTTCAGGTCTATTATCTACGTAGATAATGTCTCCAGAATGTTGTTTAATCTCAGGTTCAGCAAGACCTTTTGTGAAGGTTTGACCAAAGTAATAGGTCTTTGAGTTCACAAGTCCTGAATCACCATTGTAATTAGTATCAATGGCAAGAGTTTCAGTACCAGTTGTTGTAGTAATAACAACGTTGGTGTTACCACCCGTATCTGGGGTGCTCGTGAATCTATTTAGACGGTAACCGTAAGCGGGAATTCCAGCAGTAACGCTATCTGTAGCAAGTGACCTATCTTGCCAGAACTTTAAAATATTCGTTGTAGTGTCATATGAAACTATTTTTCCAACAGCAGTCGAACCAATACCTATTGTTTGGGTGACGATACCATCTGTCTGTACAGATAAACTTCCAGCAGAAGATCCAGTAAGACGTAGACCATAAACGCCTGATGCCAGTGTGTCTGTGAGAAGATTGGTTGTACCATTAATTTCGGGATTTTTTATAATACCAATTCGTGAGAACTGGTTACCAATAGGTAAGTCAGGGTTTGTTACATCACTATTTTCAAGTCTTGTATATACAAGTACGTGATAAACACCAAGTTCTCTGTATATATCAGCACCATGTCCACCTGGAGGGGGTATGATTACCGAAAATTCTGCACCAGATCCAGATACTAAACCACTTAAGTTTAATGTTCCAAATGTATAACCTCTTCCACCATCAGTTACTTGTACATTTGTTGGTTTACCATCAGTAAACTCAACAGATGCCATACCATCAAAACCATCACCTTCTATGGGTACATTGTTTAATACACCAGCATACTGATATGCTGCACTTGATACATCATCAATAGTTATTACTTCAATCTTACCATTTACAGCAGCATTTCTAACAGACGAAACGGAGGAATTCTCCATCCAGTTAGTTGGGACTGGAATGTATTCAACACTGTCAAACTTAACGATTTCAGCTGGTTTAATTGTGTAAAGGTATTTCCAGATGTATCCATCAGATTCTAATTTTGGTTGTAGGTCAGTGTGGGTGGGTTCTTCTAATGATACTATACCCTTGCCCAAATTGGAAGGGGCAGCACCGTTATATATGCACTCATACACTCTGTAATCAGAGTTCATCACATAGTAACGTGCCGCTTTATACAGATTGACTGGTCGATCCGTATTGTCAACACTATAGTCATGCCTATACATGTCGTAGATTGCACCATTAGTCCATTCTACTTTTGGTATGACTCTAAGAACATCTGTTGACGTAATCTTTTTAGCTGCAATCAGAGTTTCAAACCAATCTGATGAGTTATTAAAATTATCAACGGGTGTAGGGGTATTAGTATTCCAATCCGCTTTCACATCGGTTGCATTTGGCAGACCAATGAAGACGTAATAGCTATTAGTATCAGTTGAAATTCCACTGACGAAATTAGACGCATTCAAAACTCTAATCTGATCAGTTATGATCGCTGGCATTTCGTTAGACTATTTTTGTTTATTTATGTGTAAGAATCTAGTAAGTGTGTGGTTCTGACCAACTGGGGTGCAGTTGACAGACCTACTAAACCATTATTTGTAGTGACTGATTGCTCAAATCCACCAACTCTGGATGAAGTAAACTTAGCCCAACTGAATGAACCATAAGTATTTCCAGCACCAGAACTTAGTCCCACAAAGGACAGTCCATGATTATCTTGGACATTAGTATGTATACGCATAGTTTTACCCGTTCCTACAACTTCAAGATGACTAACTTGATAGACAGTATCTAAGAATGAAGTAGCAACTCCAATAACAGATGTAGTACCAACACCAACTGCTGTTACACCTGAACCAACATTACTATTGGAAACAACAAAGTAATCACCTGTACTAATACCAGTGTTCAATATTCCACCAAACTCATTAATTCTTAATGGAGATTCTAATGGAATATAGAATTCAAACTGTAAAGCATCATCAGTACATCCTATACCAGTGATAATACCTTCATCACCAGTTACGTCACAACCAGTTACGGTTTCTATAGTGGATGTATCTTCTGCATTTTCATCTATAATTTTAATATCAAACTCAGAAGTATCTGGTTCTTCAGTCTTACTGAATACTAAACTACCACCATAACCATAGAATGTGTTGGTAGTTGAACTAATACCTTGTATCAATCTAGTTACAGGTCTTACTCTAGACCTCAACATGTCACGGGTTTTATACATCTTAATACCCGAAATAATCATATCCTCAGTTTGCTTACACCATGTAACTGGTCTAAGTGGTTGAGGTTCTGAAGATATACCAACACCATTGTATAGAGTAGTTAATACACTATCTCTGCTGATGATATCTTTAACAATTCTAGGATCCTGTTTTATTGGATTTACTGTTCCATTACGTTTTTGTATAGTTAATTTATCACCAGGTTTAATTGTCTGTAATGATGTGGAATCAGTAACGTCCGAATCAGTACCCCTATAGAATAGTATTTGTAAACTAGACCCTGCAACTGGTGGTTCAGTAAACGTTAGTCTAGTACCACCATCAAATGTATATGCAACACCAGGATCCTGTAGTATGTCATTAATGAATATTAATAGTACATCTTCTAAACTAATTGGAGAACCTTCTAATTTCTCGATAGATAATGGTTTACCATCTTCATGAATAGTAAATGTTCTTCTTCTACCGTTAAACTGATGTGAGAAGTCATCTAATATTTGTAACTTACCAAGAACCCATCCAGCAAACTCATCGTCTCTTACTTCACTAATAGTAAACTTAGGTTCTTCTAAATCACTTCCAAGATACTCATGAGTATACCTTTCACCTGCTTCTGGCATACCAACATCTAATTCTATAGTAGATCCACCTATAGATGTTATTTCAGTACCTATACCAGATATTTGATCTATACCTGATCTAGGATATGAATGAGCACTACCATACTCATCTTTAGCACATGTAAACCATAAGGAGTTATCCCTTACAAATACATTAGTTCCTGTTTTAAGACTATGTGAACCTATATCTAAACTTAATAAACCTGTATCACCACTGTAAGTAGCATCATTAACCCTATGCTGAACATGAGGAGATCTTCCTACATTAAGTGTTACTGTAGTGCCAGCAACAGATACTATAGGGCATGCTGTATTGTAGAATGGATCTGTTGATCTAGGATAACTATGCTCACTAGCATTACCATCCATATCACATGTAAACGTAATACTTTCAGGAAGGAATCTTAAAGATTCACCACCCTTAATAATACAGTCAGCACTTGACTCTTGGAATATATGATCTGATACGTTAGTTGAAGGTGTTACCTTGAGTACTTGAACCTCGAAGCTATTAGCAGTGATGTTAGATATGCTAAGCCACTGGTTGCTGTAAGGATCAGAAGATCTTGGATAATTGTGTTCTGTACCATAGTTGTCCTTTTCACATTTAAAGGTTAATGACTCATCAACAAATTTGATTCGTTCACCAACAGTGAATCCATGATTGGATATCGTACATGTAATTATACCAGTGTTAGGATTATATGCAGCAGTTGTTAAGGAATGTGTAGATCCACCACGTAATGTATGGGAACCAATAGACATGACCATATCACCAGTAGTAGCATCGTAAGTTGCTCCACTAACAAGATGACCTACGGTCTGTGATGCACCTACATTAACTGTAAATGTATCTGTAGTAACACCAGTAATAGAAGTGATTACACCTGCTACTGGGTCACTTGCTCTAGGATAAGAATGGAGAGTCTCTTTACCATCCATGCTACATTTCAAGACCATAGAACCAGTCTTGATACCTACACTATCACTTGTAGTTAAACTATGACCAGCTAATGTATACTCAACATCACCAGTAGTAGGATTATATGAAACATCAGTAGGACTTATAAACGCTCCAGCAAAACTACCATCTCTTAGAGAATTACCTTCAAGAGTAACAGTTTCATGCTCATACTCACCACCACTAATAAGTCCATATGGAGTAGCACCTACAAAGGTATGATTATAAGCACCACCAGATTGAATTGGATGTGATACTAGACCAGGTGTTGTTGGAATACCTGCAATAGTACATTCTTCTCTGAATGTATATCCAAATCCTATATTACCAAGATTAAATTTATCTAACTGTTTAGCATCATTGATGGTAACTGATACAGATGCACCTATACCTGCATTTGAACTTATAAGTTGTAGATCATCATAAGGAACTGGGGAATCAAACTCACATGTAATTGGTTTTGATAGTTTACCACCACGTTTGTAGTAATGTCTTTCTGTTGTAGTACCAACTTGACATGTGAATGTATCATTATCAATAACTCTAATAACATTAGTCTTAGATCCAGCATAGTCACCACCCCTAGGAGCAAATAGAACTCCCTGCACAAAACCACCTGAATGGTAACTGTGTGCCTCTACAGTAGACTGACCTACCTGAACCTTAAATTGTGTAGGTGAAAGTATTTCTAGTACTGGAGTACCATTATAGTATGGGTCAGTACTTCTTGGGTAAGAGTCTGATCCACCTGATACTGTATATGCACAAGTAAGTCTTATATCATCAAATACAACATCTTTACCTAGACTAAATCCATGATCCGAAGATGTAGTAACAGTCATAATACCACTACCACCATCATAGTCTGCATTGGTAATTGTTCTACCTGGACTGTAATAGCATGTTAAGGATATACCTGCAAGACTAATAGTATTACCTTGTTTCAGTTCATGACCTACAGCAGTTATAGTAGCAATACCACTTGTATGGTCATAATCAAGATTTGATATATCCCTTGCTGTATAGAACCCTTCTCCACCTTCATTCAAGTAAGTTTGATCTACATGACCGTCTGCAACATCAAAAGTACCACCAGCAGAAACAGTAGATCCAGCACCTGCTACCCTAAACTCATATGTAGTAGGACCGTTTATATAACCACTACCATCATACTTAACCCAAACATTACTTATAGTACCAGCAGCAGATACTGTAGCAGTACCAATAGCAGTATATTGTGGTTGGTATCCAAATCCCTGACTATTACCTAGCGTGACAATTAATCCTCTTCTAGGTAGATTATTAGCATTAACATCATCTAAACTATATCTTTCTACTGGGTCTTTACTATTGCCAGTATATTCAATAGATGTAATACCAGTTACAGGACCACCAATAAACTCATAGTCTGTATCAGGTTTTTGGAATACGTTATTAACTAGCAATACACCATAATCACTTGTTATACCAACAGTATTAACACCAGCACTTGTTAAAGTAAATGTCTTACCTATACCAGTAAACTCTTGGGATAGATCATCCATGACGATGTTTCCAGTATAGTCAGATCTAATAAAAGATCTACCTTGGAATGATGATCCATTAACTACGTCAACTAATCTAATAATATGTGTACCAATACCAGAACTGGTCATGGTAATAGCAATACCTGATAATGCATCATCACGTGTTTCTGCCCATGAGTAATTATTTTGTTGGTTTCTTATTAAGAAATAATCTTCATTGGCAATTAATGGTTCTGGTGGATCTAAAGTTTCTAACCTTACAGAAGATCCTGTTTCTAATAGATCAGTTAATACAATAAAACTATTACCTGCTACATCAACTACTTCTGATGATATACCAGCACTAAATTTAATACCACCAAAAGGAACATCGGCAAAAGTAACTATATCATCTACAATATTATAATCACCTAATACCAACTCTACAGTAGAACCAGCAGCATGTGGTTCATTTGCTGTTCCCATCCAACCACGATCACATAATAAATCGTTAGTATTACCTTGGAACCCTACAACTAAAATTCTTAAAACTTCATCATCAATCTTTATAAGATCATAGTTTTTAAATAACTGTGCATTTTCAACAGTGATAATTCTATTGTTTACACCAGTTAAAACAGTATTATATCCAGGTCTTTCATATAGTGGAGACTGGATCATATTATCCAGTGCAATTATACACTTACTATTCTGCTTCTCTGCTGTAAATGAATGAGAAGTACCAGCACCTACAGTTATAATATTAATTGGTGATCCTGAATGAGCATCTGCTTCTGTCTCTGCAACCTTTATCTTATTCTCATCAATCTTAATAGCAAATACTCTTTCAGGTAGTGTGTTACCAATACCAATAGTAGGATCTATACCTATAGCAGATCCACCACCACCTGCTTCGTAATGTAATGGTTCACCTGTTACATAAAAATGATTCTTAACTACAAATGCATCAGCACCTAACAAAACCTCAGAAGTAGAGGATCCATCAAACTCCTTATGAAATATAGGGTCTCCCTTATGAGTTAAGTTAAACGAATACCTAAAGGTTTCCGTTAAAGAGTTATATTGGCGATTTATAGATCCTAACTGAAATCCCATTAGCTTAGTGTTTTTACAGTATCGAAAGGTATACCATCAGGTTTAGTTATCCTGATCTGTGATGTACGTATAATGTAGTCAATATTGTCTCTTGGTGTAAACCTAAGTAGGCAGTTTGAACCAGAGACCTGTATCTCCGTATTTAGTAGGTCACGCTTGGGGTCTGATGAACCAGTTGATACTAAACCATACCTATTCCAGTTAGCATCACCTTCAAAGGTGTTGACTGCCATATTGAATACAGACTGCTCACCATCAGTTACGTTTTCAATGTTGATAAGTAGTCTCCAAGAAGTGAAATCATTGAATCCCATAGTTTCAATGGTTTCTATACTACTAGAAGGACTTTGTGATATATCTGTATATGAAGTATGTAATACAGAATCACCAACCTGATACCTAGAAGTCTGAATACCTGTTGTTAAATCATTGTAAGTTTGTCCAACTCCTATAAATGATGCTAATGCAGATACTGTTGCTGAGTATCCAACATTAGATTGCCAGTCTAATAGGATTTGATTATTACCATCGATACCAATACTAAAGTCACCTAGATCAGTACCATCACTATCCATTTCTGCATAGTTAACAAAATGTGCTGTAGAACCAATACCGATAAAGGTACTTTCTACAACTTCCTTCTTACCATTACCAGACGCTGCAACTAATACCTGACCACACTTAAAGTCCATAGCATCTACAGTCAATATATTGCGACTTGTATTAGCAGGGACATTAGTAGTGTTACCTGACTTAAGAAGACCTCCAAATGATGTTGCACCAACACCAGTTGCTATAGTCATTATTTCCTTATAGAAGGTAATGTCATAAGTTAATACAGAATTGAATGGACTAAATTTAACTGATACTAGATCACCTATAGTTTCTGTATAGAATGTTCCAAGATTAAATGCATCGGATAAAGTTGAATACTGGTTATTAAAAGCAACTGTATCATCAGCACTAATTACAAACTCAATATACTGAGTCTCATTAGACTGAAGCATAGTTGATGGTGTAACAACTATTTGTGCAAAATATTTAATAGCATTAAATGAACCTAAATTTAAAGTATCAATTTCAATATTTCTCTTAATAGCAGGGTCATTATAGAACTGAGGTGATATGTCATCAATCTCAAGAACCCTGTTACCATCACACATTAATGAATTACCAAACTTAAGAGACTTAAAGACAATCTCATCGGATTTAGTCTCAGTATCATTAGTAATTTCATATACTGAATCATAGTTGTAATGGCAGTTAATATGTGCCTCATTATCAAGGAAGATAGTAGATGGTGTCTTCACTTGATCTGTCATTGTGATAGATCCAGCAACACCAGCAATAGATGGTATTAAAAGATCACTATGCTTCTTAAATCCAGAAATATGTGCCAGTGCATCAACTGGTTCATCCCAACTACTAATACCAACTCTAGACTTCAATGAATATGCAAATTGCTGGTAGTAATCACTGTCTTGTATTCTCTGGAAGTATTCATTTAACTTACCAGTATCACGTTCCCAATCAGAATTACGTATAATAGAAACACCAGTATCAAAATTACCTGTGAAGGACTGCATACCCTTAATGTATGCAGATGCTTGAGATACTTTACCTACAATTTGATCTCCAGTATTAAAACCTACTATACTATCAACTCTAAGAACATTGGTTAAGTTTCCATCACCACGAATACAATTATTAGATGCCTTCTTAGTGTATATTTCTTCACCATTATAGAACTGTGCTTCCTTCAATTCCATACTAAAGGATGCCATATCAGTCTTCTTAACAATAGAACCATACTGTTGAGCATCATGATCACCAGGGTCTGTATCAACTTCATAAGTTACAGTTGTTTGATCCAACATACCAAATGCTGTTGAAACACCAGTTAGAGTAAAGTATTGGAAAGCATAATCCTGTGAGTTATAACCATGACCTGAAGATACACCTATATTCTCAACAAATACCTTATCACCTATAGTGAATGGTACTGGGAACTCTGTAGTAAATCCAGACTGAGGAGTTTTAAGACGTAGTGTTACATATGGTGCTGCATATGCTGCTGATACAATACCAACACCGTTACTGTTATTGACGGGGAATAGTACATTATCAGTGGATTCCATAGATCCACCATTAGCAGTAATTTCAACTTCTCCTACAGAATTACCTACTAATTCACATCTTACTGCTGCTTCAGATTGTAATAAGTCTTGTTTAGTGTTGTATACAACTAAATCAGGTGCTATCAAATAATTCCTACCACCTGTTACGATACCAACAGTATCTAACTGGAAATTATCTCTTAATGTAATAACATCAGGAACAATTGCCTGTGGTTGCATTGTCTTATCAGTTGGATAATCATATCCATACTCTTCAATATCAACTCTTTGTAAATCACCAATTTTAATACCAAATGGTATAAGGTCAGCACCATTACCTGTATCAGATTCAACTTCTACGTTGGGTATGGAAACATAACCCTTACCTTGGTTAAGTATATCAACCTTGGCAATAGGTCCTACAGTATTTTCTGATGTAGTAGTATATGATATTGTAGAATCTGTACTATATCCAATACGTTCCTGACAATCAAATATATTGTAAGTAAATGTGTTAGAAGTAGTTGTAGATAAAGAATGTTTACCAGAGAACCTACTTGGACTAACAACAATCTTACCATACTCAGAATTCTCAGTATCTACTTCAATTATCTTTGTGGGACTATTAGACTCAAATTTATAGAATAAGAAATTAGGTACATTCTCTGTAAAATGAATGTCTGTATATGTGTTACCTTCATCATTATTACCAGCAACACCAACATTGGTTATTTCAATACTATCTAAAGCGGAACCATAGAATCTTTGTGTAAAGAATGGATCTAAGAAAAATTCAATCTTAGTATCTACAAGAGTTGGTGAATGAGTTAACAACCTTAATGTATCACCCTTAGTTACAGATAATCTAGGGTTATTAACACCATCAATATCTACAAATCTAGTCGAAGCACTATAACCAGCATATACAGAACTTGATGCAGCAGAAACCAATGTTAAATCAATAGCATCACCTGGTCTCATACCATGTTCTTTGTCTGTAGTAACTGTAATCTCAAATGATTGTACAGTTCCTAATCCAACTGCTCTATCAGTCTTAAGACTATGTGAGTTACCAATACCGATATTACCATTGAATAATACAGGACTTCCAGTAAGTTCAGTCTTAATACCAACGATATTATTTGCTATCTGAGAAATATAAACAGTACTTGGTAGTGGTTGTTGCTGTACACCATCTGGAGAATATGTTAAAGAAGTACCAGCACCAGGACTATACTTACATTTCTCATTATTGAGGAATGAGTTGCCAGGAATGTATATACCACCAGCAGGTACAAAGAATGGTTTAGTAGTATTACCTGCCGATACGATAGGAACATAACTTCCTATACCAACACCAGTGCTAGTAATACCAAGAGTAGAAATACCAACAGTTAAACCAACACCAACGGAGTTAGCAGCATCAAAGTACCTAATGTAGTTTGTAGGTGTACTAAAGTTTAGTTTTCTTGGTAGTTCATAAGTAAATTCTTTTTCTAGTCTTTCAATCTTAGATCTATAAGTGTGTGCAGCACCAGCAGTACCTAGAAGTGTTCTTTCTAATACTAACTTATTGTTCTTAAGGTCTAAATCTAGTACCTTAAATTTCTCAGCATCTATTTGCAATATATCATCTACCCTAAACTTCTTATGCACATCATCACTTGTAGATATGGATGTGGTAAGACCAGTAGGTTGCATTTCTTCCAATAGGAATGATGAAACGTACTCTAAATCAATTTGGAATCTACCTTCAAGGTCAGGAAAGTTTGTATTTGTAACACTGATATAATATCCATCATTTAGACCATGTGGAATCGTAGTGATACCAAGAACTTTTCTACCCATTGGTATTAGTTCAACATCAAGCAATTCGTTGATAGATGATGTTACGGTAGTAATACCAACACCTTCTATTCTAGAAACTCTTGCTAAAGCACCAAATCCATTTGTACCTTTATTATCAAATACTACTCTATCTCCTACTGTGTAATCTAATCCAGACTCAAATATATCAAGTTTCTCAATACCACCCTCACTGACCTTAATAATCCTTGAGTTAGTCTCTGTTCCACGATTAGCAGGACCTGAGAACTCATATTCTTTTAGGTTATATGGAAGAGTATTCTTCAATAGACCTAATGAACCTGGGTCTATTTCCTGATTGGAGAAGAAACCATAATTGAATAATACTGGATCTGAATGATAAGTATGACCAATAACATATGGGAATACAGGAACTAGATCACCTTGAGACTGTTTAACTGTCACATGGTAAGCATAGATTCCATTTGGATACTCTGGTGTAACGGAGAATCTACCATTATGCTCATCAAGATCTCCATAATTTTCAACATAAGCATAATCTTCTACAAATGACCCTGCTGGATACTCTGTATAATCAGGTCCATTAATTCTAATTCCAAAATTCTGAAGTGCATAACTGGACTTCATTAACCTTAATCCACCAGTTCCATCTACATTATGATTTGCAATAGGACCATATATTGGGTTGCCATCATAGGCATAACCTAAAATAGGAGAATGTCCATTATTATCATCACCTAAGAATTCTCTTAATTTCTTAGGAGCATAGTAGTTAACATACTTAGAACCATAATCACTCTTAGTTGGTGTATCAATATATCCATCATCATCACCAACCATATCATAATGTCTATCTACGTCATCGATAGTCCATGAGTTAATATTACTGGAAAGAATACTGTTCTTACCTGGTGTTTCTGCTCTTACAAATGTATTAGATTGTTGATAGTTACCGCCCCTATCGATAATATCAACACCAACTAATTTTCCATTATCAACTCTTCCTCTTGCTTTAGCACCATATCCAGTTCCTTCAATAATGATATCTGGAACACTATACCAGTCCTTACCACCATCCTTAACAAAGATTTGCTCTATTCTACCATTAACAACATATGGTCTCAACAATGCACCACTACCCTTGATAACATCAATAGGAACTCTAAAGTTATCGTTCATAACAATAGAACCGTAGTTCTTACCACCATCTATGATATGAATATGATCTATAGAACCACGAATAATAGGTGATGCTGATGCAGGGTCTGTAGATATACCTTGTCTACCTTTGATAGTAACTTCAATAGGAGCATACCTAAAGGTATGAATACCAGCAGTTACAGTACCAAAATCTACACCAAGTTTAAAGTTATCATCATCTAATTTCTCTACAGTATAAAGACCCTTATTGTCTAGACCACTTATAGGATCGTCACATACATACTGGATCTCATCCCCATCAGCATACCCATGACTAGGAACATAGATTACATTGGTATACTTATTAATTCTTACATCTACAGTTGGGTTTGGTACTCTTAATGTATTTTCTTTATTATAGAATCTACCACCATCTATAATTCTAACCTTATCAACCTTCAATCTTCTTTCTCTAGTCTCAAACATATGGTATCCAATACCATTCTGTGTGATGTCTATAGTACCAATACCAGCAAGAGAATTTATCTTACTATCAGTAATGGTCATCTTAAAGTCATCATTAGGATCTGGTATAGCAAAATATGATGCTTTATCTACTAGGTTACCAGGAGTTATGCCTACACCAATCGGTGTAGTATCTTGAGTAGAATAGATTAATTCTTCACCAACATGGAATCCATGTGGAGTTTTAAAGGTAAATGTATCATCCTCTGTACTAACAACACCACCAACAGAAGCACTATTAAAGACTGCTTCATGTGGAACTCTTTTCATCTTTGCTTCAGCGTATCCTTGACCACCACCACCAGTGATTGATACGATTGGTGTATCTAAGTAATCGACACCTTCATTATCTACAATAACATCAACAACTTCACCACTTACATGGGCATACACAGATGCTCCTACACCACTAATATTTTCCCTTACAGACAGTCTAGGTGGATTTACGACATCATAATCTTCTCCGTTGTTTAGAACGCTTACAGAGTCTATAGCACCAAAGTATACTTTATCTGGTGACTTGTAAGATACAATCTCAACACCATTGGCAAATAGACCAATAGCACCTTCAGATGCTACAGATTTCTTACCTGTAGATGATGGGATAGGTGGATAGGTTGGTATAGGTATTCTCTTGAATAATTTTTGCCCACCTAGAGTATGACCATATAGATTAAATGGTGTTAGTCTATGAGTTGATACACCAGATATTACACTGAATACATCAATATACTCACCACTCCTAGCATTCTCCTGTGTGGATGCTAATTTGATCTGATTGTCGTTTATCTTCTTAACATAGTAACCTTGTGCAGTATTCAAACCTACACTACTATCCCAGTCACTAATATGCTCATATACGACTAATTCACCAGTAATGAAATTATGCTGACTTATATTAATCGTTTGTCCAGTTTGACTATTATTAAATGTTCTTATCTTACTATCTGCATTTATTTCCCAATGTGGGATACTATTTGATGCAACGTATAAATCACTTCCTTTTGAATAAGTATTTTGAACATCAGCCGTATATGTTTTATTTGTCTTTAAATTTCTTCTAAAGTAATGATTTCTTGTTAAATCAATTGTACCAGCATTAATCCGAATAACTAGGTCACTTATGATACTTGTGATCTTTGCAGCAACTGGAGTATCAGTATTAACGTCATATACAGTTATATTGTCATCAACGTATAATTGATTCTTATTTTCCAATATTAACTCATATGTGCCAGGTGACACCAATTCAATCTTAAATATGGAATATTTGGAAGGTGTATTGTAAATCCAACCATTATAACGCAATTCGTCTTTTTCAAGACCTAAACTTCTAACATTAATCTCAGATCCGACATTTTGGTTCTGAGCAACTCCAGTAAAGTCATTTAAGACTTCTACGACTTGTAATTCGACTTTATTGCTTAAATCACCTTCTTCATAAGAATATACGTTCAAACCTGAACTTACAGTCGATCCTATACCAGCAGTGCTTGATAATCCTTCAATATCCCTAAATTGAGTATAACTCTTTGCACCATACGTTAATCTGTCTCCACCAAATTTTAAAACGCCTTCACTAGCAAATCCAACCGTAGAATCGACATTTAAGATGTCTGTACTTAAAGCACCGAATTCTGTGATGTAAGTCTTCTTAATTGGTTCAAAATTGCCAAGTATTGTATCTGTTGATAAAGAAACTTTGTAATAACGTTTTTTATTGATTACATACTCTTCTATATCATAAATTGCAGCAGATGACTGTATTGGGGTCGTATCTTGGAATAATGTTTCTCCAGAAATCTTACGTGGGTCTCCATTAACCAAAGTACACAAAAGAACCGTATTTCTAATGAAATCGGCATCAGAAGGTTTGAATAAGTATTTTTGTGGTTGTACTAAGTCAACATCTTCATTATAGAGAACTCTGAAGAGAATATCGAATGCTTCGGGTGTTCCTTTAGTTGCATAAAAGTCTTTTGCCTGTCTGATGAAATTTGCTTCATCTAAATCGCCAAATAGTCCTCTTTCTTCAAATCCAGGTAATACCTGTATCTTTAACTTCCTTAAGAACTCTTTTAGGAAGATATTGCTTAAATTAGTAACTTGTGCTTCAGTAGCATGAGTACCAATACCAGTTGATGTAAATGTTAAAAATTCTGGTCTATTAGTAGTCTCATTCTTCTCAATAGCACTAAAACCACGAACACAACCCATAAAGGAGTTAGTTGTGATTCCTGTGTAGGTTATTATCTCATTATTAATCTTTAGAAGACCCCATTGCTCAGGCCAACCTTTAGTTGACTGAACATTGATAGTATCAGCAGCACCATTTACATATGCAGTTAAACTGGTGACTCCAACAAGATTCTCGTTAGTAATACGAGTTAATCCTTTATATTCAACTAAATTATCAGCAATGTCTACAGTACCACCTTGAAATTCTTGTGATATGTAATATTGCTTTAAAAATTCAGCAAATAATGGATTATCGGTATTGATGTGTTCAGGAATTTGGCTCTGAACAACATCATTGATTTTTACCTTGTATATTGAGGTTTCAATCATTATCGAGTTTTGCTACCGTTTTGATATGAAGATTGAACATCAAATCTAGTACCAGATGTATTTCTACCAGAAGAAATGACATCTTGTCTCATGTAGATGTTGCTGTTGGAAGTATCAAGTTGCAAATACAATTCCTGTCTTGCAAGTACATCATTAGATAATGGAACTGCCTGAACCTCAATGATATTGTTAGATTTGACAGTGGAGATGATATTGACAGTATCTATAAGCACTTCACCCTTCTGATAATCAATAGTACCAAACTTAGTACTTAAGATCTCTATTTCATCATCTGTCTTCTTCCTAAACAAGAATAAGTTGCCTTTTGAGGTTCCTTTTATCTTAGAATCGGAGAAATAGCAAGTTCCACTGAATGTACTAACAGTAAATCCAGTAGACTTAATATTGTAACTATCATTACCACAATAGAACTCATTTCCAAAGCACAATTCATATTGTGCAAACTGATTAACTTTTGCAACTAAATTCCTCCTCATTCTAACCATAGTAATGTTAGAAGTGATAGAACTATTAACATTATCAATTAGAGTCTGAATCTTGGAGTATTTGAATCTACCACCAAACTGATTGACCTCAGATTCAACTGCATACTGAGTTAAGTTGTTATATATGGATGCTTTTAAACTATCTGGATCTCCAATGAAATTAGTATTATAATAAACGTAACTATCGATCTCAACATATAAGAATTTGAGATCTATGAACATAGGAACGATACCAGCAACGGTATAACTTCTTAAAGACTTTAATAGTTGCTTTTTAGTATAGTCGGACAGGTAACTACCGTTTCTGGGTTTTGCAGCAATGAATACCCTACCATATTGCGGTGGGTCAAGTTCTTCTCCACCATAGGCACTGACTGAGTGGATATTAGGATAGATTGAAGGAATGATTGCTTCGTAGTCAGTTGCGGTAACTGCTCTATGCTGAGAACTATACAACCTTGGTGCATAATACTTAACCGATTGTAATGACTCAATTTCATCACCATTTTCTGCCTGAGATATAGTATCTAAGAAAGGTTCAATATTATTTAACTTAGCACCGTTATCATCCCGTACCTGACCAACAAACCTGAATACACTAGCACCATTTGCTGCTATACCTTGAGTCTTAATATAAGATGCTCTAATTATTGCACCATTTGGAACTTTCTTACCAAAGACACCATCTCCAAATAACAACTCATATCTTTCATCAGAAGTCTCTTGAATCAAGAAGATATTAGAAGTAGAAGTAACACCCACAATGTTATCAACCATTGTATATGATTCTTCAACAGTAGATACACCCGATTCTTGAACTGTTACTCTTAATGTCGAAGTATCAATACTATCATTTGGTAAAACATATCTTTCATTCTCAAGTGAGTTATTTACTGTCCATGCGTTTTCTAGATATTGTCCTTGGAATATATCAAACACACCATTTGACACTCCTTCCAATACTGGTAAAGTAATCTTATCTGGAACAGAAAATAAGAAGGTTGTATCTTGTACGTCTGAATTTGTTATTAAACCTGGTTGTATTTCAATAGTCTTAGTTGATGAAGATATACCTGCTAACTGAAACGACACAGTTGCCTTTGCAGCACGTTTAGAACGTGGAACATACCCAATGTTACGTGCAAGGGAAACAACGTTCTCACGGAGCGTTGCAGAGTCTATAAAAGACTCATTAACAACCATATTGGTATTATATGCTGTAATATAGGTGTTATACGCTAAAGTATTGATAAGGACAGACAGGTTAGAACCTTCAAAGTCGAAATCCGTGAAGTTGGAGTTCTCCCGTAAGTAATCCTTTATCGAGGTCTTAATGTCCTCGTAGTTTAAGTTTGTAAACTGTTGTAGTGCCATTATAGTCTAGTCGGTTCTAATACGAACGAAACATTCTGAGTAGGAAGTGATAGACCAACTATGTCATAACTTATATCAATTTTTAATATATTATCATCAGGTTTTGATGTAACCCTGACTGATGTAAGATCTACCCTTGGCTCATTATTCTGTATTACCAGTTGAATCTGTGTCTCTAATGGATCTATAAGATCCTTTGTTGCCAATTCAAATAATGATCCAGTTACATTAGTGCCAAGTAACTCATCAAAGAACACTTCCCCTATTTGGGTACGAACAAGATTCTGGACTGCTTTTTTAATAGCGTCCTCATTTTTTAGCGGAAGTAAGTCTGAAGTTATCGGATGCCGTTTAAAGGACAATGAAATGTCTTTAAATCCCCGTGATACTTGTTGAAGAGGCACTGTCTTCTACAGTTCGATGTATTTATCCTTATTTAGACCATAAAAAAAGGGGATCCGAAGATCCCCCCTTTATTTGCCTTGTCCACGGTAACGTTTCCTAGCTTTGTTTTTAGAAGTAGCAGCATACTTAGTATGCTTTCCTCTTCCTTGCCTAGTACGTTTTGGTCTTGCTTCCATTTTGTCTAGGGTTCCAAAACCTGCTGCCATTAGTCTAATTCGTTGCCCAGGTATTCTACCACAACATCGTCAGGATGGGGAGTACCTTCAGAATAAAACTTATCAGCAAGGTCTTGGGTTACATCGAACATTTCTTCCTCGGTAATAGAATCGTATTCTAATTCACCCTGAATAAAGATATTGTATCGATCTATCATTTCTGACATTGTACTACTGTACTATACTTATATAATTCTTGTCTTCTCGTGACCAACACGACATGCAGGGTCAATCCAGATCTCAATACCTGCTTTGATAGCATCTAGGCAGAAACTGACATCTTCACCACACATATCCTGTACTTCACCAGAATCAAAGACTTGCATTTGTGGAGCAAACCAAGGATACTTCATTTCAGGGTGTTCAAACACACCATGCTTAATAAGTAACCATCCAAATCCAGAATAGTCAACAGTAAACGCTTTTCTGCGTTTTTGTATGCCATCAACCATTTCATGATTCATGACTCCACCATTTTCTTTGAAATCGTCCTCTTCTAACCAGTGAGCACATGAAGTTGTCTTACCATCTTCAGTTACATACCACCCTCCAGCAATCTGCTTATCCATTAAGACAAGACGATAGAATTGCTCTAGTCCAAAAACGATATCACTGTCAATCCAGAGTTGGTAGTCATATTTTAACTTACCATCCCAAGGTAACTGATCAGGTCCCCTTAGAACATTTGCTCCTAGGCACTTACAACGTGCAAAGTTAACCATGGAGGAGTAATCTTGTGAGATTTGAATGCTCGCACCATTTTGTACTAGATCAAAACACAGTTGAACAAAGTTCTTTAGATATGTGTATGAAACACCACGACCAGGTAAGCAGAAGACAATAGACTTGCCTTTGATTGCTTCTCTGCCTTTATCTACAATTGTTTTTGGTTCTTCTGTCGGTTTTTGACTAGCAGTAGGAGGTTGAGTTACAACCTTAAAACCTTTTGCCATACTATATTCAAGTGTTTACGTAAACGGGTATCACCCAAAAGGATCATACACGATATATAGCGGTTTGTCAAAGTCGTTAGTCGCAGAACCATACATCATCTTCAGGTAGCACAAAATATGAAAAATCTAATTGCGGAGTTGGTTTCAAATCCCATCGTATAACTTCAATCTTATAATATTCTGCTAACTCTTTCTTTATATCTTCCTCAGTTTTATCGTCAGGGTAATCAATTGCCATTTCCATTAGACAATCATATACTATCTCCCAAGTTGACTTGGGGATACTCTTATCCTTGAACTTAAAGTCAAGATAGTGGCTACTCCAAAGCATACTTCGCTAATTCAGGGAATGTTTCTTTCCAATTCGTGTCTCCACGTATTTGGTCAGTCTTATCAAAATATTCTAATGCAAATTTCCACTGTTGTTCATTTCGTGGTTGCATCATATCATGGTATATATGATCTGCCACGCTTTTTACATTATCTCCTATCTGTTCTTTTATTTCATCTGGTAAATGTCTGGTTTGGCAAAATGTAGGGTTTTCAATTCTATTCAAAAGTACATTATCTTTACCAAATATATCATAATCCTTCATCCACTGTACCGTATTGTGTAAGTCTAATATACCAAGGATACTCGGTGTTATAGTACATTTAAAATTACCTATCTTCCAATTTGGATTAGAGTAATGGAGATAGTCTCGCATTGCAAATACGTTATCGATAGTAGTATCCCAATTTGTAGGATATCTCAACCAATGGTTACGTTCAGTTAAACCATCTACAGACCATTGCATCTCAATCCATCTAAAAGCGTCAATATACTTCTTCATCCTCTTAATAGTAGTATGTGTCATATTTGAAACATACCCCAATTCAATACCTTTTGCTTCACCTGATTCTATTAACTCATCTAGAAGTTCAAAATGCGACTTCATCATCATGGGTTCTCCCCCACAAAAAACTATAACCCTAATGTTCTTCGCATGTTTGACAATATCATCTTTAAATGAACGCCATTGCTCTGGATTTACCTTTTTAACATCCCTATCAACAAATGAATAGCGTTTTAACAATCCTAACCATTTTGGATCTATTTCACCAAGTTGTTTTACTGCATGTTCTCTACCACTGGAGTTTTCTACCTGACACTCATAACATTGAAGATTGCAGTAGTTACCAAATGCATTTAATTCTAACTTAATAAACCTATGGTCTGTTTCGACCATCTTTCCTTCTTTATCAAAGTTTTGCAGACAATCTATATTAAGTGGGTTATTCATTCTTGGTGACCATCCACTTTCCTTCTCATCCTTCCAGCATAAATCGCAAGAATGCTTTAATCTAGGAGTCTTTTTACCCAATAGCATATCTTTTCGTAATTCAGTAAACTCGTCTCCTTTGAAATGCTCTAGAGGATCCTTGTTTTGGGGACCATATGGAGTCATAGTCCTAGCCCAACAACATGGTTGATAATTTATTCCAGTACCATTCCTCAACTGCTGAAATGGTAAGTTACACATAACCTTACTATCCTTTATGGACTCATACTCTTCCTTAGTCCATATTTTATTTGGGTTCTCATCTATCCACATACTAGAATACCCTTACATCGTATTTTGTAGAAAATGCTACAGCATCATCTATTGTATTTACCATGGGCATACCACGAATGTTTAATGAAGTATTTAAGAGGACAGGACACCCTGTTCTTTCATACCAGCACTCCAGTATGGGTCTAATGACGCTAGAAGAGATCTTAGGGACAGTTTGGACTCTTGCAGTGTTATCGACATGTATACATGCTGGAATGGCACTACCACGCTTTGCAGAGTACACATAAGACATGTGCCTTGACTGCCTAGGCATATCAAAATAGTCTACTGCATGCTCTTCTAGTATTGCTGGTGCAAATGGTCTAAATCTTTGTCTTTTCTTGATATCATTTACTTTTCTCTTGTTCTCCATTTTTCTCGGATCCGCCAATAGACTTCTGTTACCAAGAGCCCTAGGACCAAACTCAGCACGACCATTTGCAACACCAGCGAGTCCAGTTTTGAGGATTTCTTCGACAACTTCTTTAGGATCACACGGTTTCTCTATATTATAACCCAAGTACGGACTAAATGGAACTCTCTTACCATAAGAAAGCAAAGCAGCACCCAATGACCCACCAGCATCACCAGGATTGGGCATAATCCATAAGTTATCATCACACTGTACTTGCAACTTAGAGTTAGCAACGCAATTCAATGCAACTCCACCCCCATAGCAAATATTATCACTAAACTTAAGAGCAATCTTGAATATCTTAGTCAACTCCTCCTCTAACACTACTTGAGCACTAGCAGCAATGTCTACATGGTCTCCATCTATCGGTCTTCTTATACCTTTGTGATTATTTACCCATAATTGTCTCCGTAATCGCTTGGTATGACAGGGTTTTCCAAAGGCACTCATTCCCATGAAGATATATTCTTCATCTAGGGGTTTTAGACCAACATAATCAGTTAAAGCAGAATACCAGAGTCCAATAGACCTTGGATAACACATATTCCACTTTTTATAGTATTTCGCAACTCCATTTTCATATTTCGCCTTCCATATACTTGCAGTATCCCATTCTCCAATACTATCTACTACTACACAAGCTGCCTCGTCATATTTTGACGTTTGAAACGCAGCAGCAGCATGTGATAAGTGATGATAATGATTAACTGTCGGTTTTAGTGCTAAAACACGTTCTTTTTTCGCAGTATCAAATTGACCTGCGAACCATTGACGTGATCTTTTGAGAAATCCAGTTTTTTCGTAAAATGCTATAGTATCATCGCCATTTAGTTCTAACGCTAGAGTTGCTTGTTCGGCAGTTAAGCGTTTATCATGCTTTTTACGGGAATATCGTTCAGCATGACTAGCATATGCAATACGCCCATTTTTTAGAACTGAAATGGCAGCATCATGAAAACCTTCACTAAATCCAATCATTCTTCGTAAATGTACGGATCACTCTTCCGAAGTTTCCTCAACTTCTGCCACTGTTGAAATTTCCTTATTAGTCGTCTGAACATTTTTAGGTAATAATGAAATACGAATGGAACCATCTGGGTTCTCAACTCTAGTTATATAGTGATGTGGGAATGCCTTACTTATACTGTCATTTCTAGTAAGTTTCTTTGCCCAAGTCAGGGTATTTTTCATTGACAACCTCAATAATTTTGTTAGCGATAAGTTCATGCCCTAATTTTGATGGATGACCTCCTGTTGCATTAGGAGCATTTTTACTTCCTGGGAATTTGTACTTTTTGACATATCTATCGTTGTTTTGCTCCTTAGGTCCCAAGATTTGAGTTTTACCTTGTAAGAAGAAATCTACACTATCATTTATGTCTTTAAAAACAACATCATTAGGTTTTTGATTTTCAAAAGTTCGCTTTCCTATTATAACATATGGAACATCCCTAAAAATATGTTTAAAGGCATATTGATGAATCCACCAATTTTCTATAGATATTGTCTCAGAATAAACGTGTTGATAGTAAGCATCGGACATTTCCTGTAAAATAGGTTGAGTATTCTTCCATTGTGGTGCAGGTTTTTTTTCTGAATTTCCCCCTATAAAATCTGGAATTAAAGATTTCATAGAAAACTTTTGTATAACATCATTTCCTCTTCCATTATCCCAACCTTTATTACTTGCCGATATACAACAAAAATTTGTATCTGGATATTCTATATCTATTCTACTAAGTTCTGTCATTTGAAATATGACAAGATCATATTTTGATCCTATCCATTTAGACTTATTATTAGCTTCTGCAAGAGATCTTAAAATCCACTGATTACTTGCCCCATTTTTAGATTTATTAACTACGTCACAATTATAATGTTTTGCTAAAAGGTTACTATATCTTGTTTCTTCCCTTAACTTTAAATCAGATCTTTCGCCTAAATCTTTTAAATTCCGAATATTAGGATCATTTACGTCTACATGCTGCCATTCTAACTCACCACCCCAAGTAAAACTACAACCACTAACTAATATTCTCATCGTCTTTAATGATAATGTCTTCTGGTTGATAATGAGTTTTGATACCAGCAGATATCATCTGTCTCATCTTTGTTTGGATATCTTCTGCCTCTTCTTTACTAAGATGGTGAAAAGCTTGCTTTTCATCAAGGTAGACACTGTACATCAGTCCTCCTTCTATTAAAACTATTTATCATCATTTTAACACACTGACAATATAGTCTGCTAGGTGCTGATGTGCTTCAACAGTTGGATGACCTAGTGGTAATGTCTCTTCATGATTCTTTAATAGGAAATCACTGTCAGGAACACCCCAAATAAACCTAGGTTCCCTATCAACATAGTCTTTCCATATACAAGGTAAGTAGTATTCACTTATTACCCAATCATCATGGGTCATGAAGCAGTATGGAATCCTTCTTTTGATACATTCTTGCTCTAACAGGTAATAGTTCTTCCAAAGGGCATCCATACCCAACTGGGGGTGGTAATACCTTTGATAAAACCCTTTCCACTTCCTAGGGGTTTGAACAGTAACACATTTATACGGGTCTTTGTCAACATGGTCAATATCTACCTTCATTTTTATCCCATTCTCAGTCGTTGCTTCAAACTTCTTTCCTGTATTAGGTTCATACCCATCTAAACGACTTGTGACAGTAAATTGGATAACCATAGCATCACATTCATTGGTTCTTAACCAATCCATTGTGCTTCTAGCAATTCCATCATTACTAATTCCACGTTTTGAGATATTATGATCTACTGCACCAAAATGTTCAGCAACTTTTCTAGAATATCGCTGTTCTTCTGGATTTCCCAGTTCGTCACCCCAACAAAGTGAACAACCGTTAAATAGTATACTGCTATATGTCATAATGTCGGTACATCAACATTGGGATCCTCTTGAAGCCTGCTTAGTCGGAAAATCTTACAGTCCTGAGTTCTATAGTTATATAGAGAACCCAAAAGTACGTAATGCTTTTGAAAAAATAGCAATAGAAACAGAAGAAGACTACCAGAAGATCATATCTAAGTTAGAAGAGTTTAATGTAGAAATCGTAAGGATGGATGTTGGTTCATATGAGGACTATTACGATAAGGAAAAGAATAAAAACGATTTATGTAGGGTTTGTCCACCTATGCAACCAAGAGATTTCACTGCAATGGTGGGAAATCGTTTCTTTATGCCTGGACCAGACTTTTGCAACCCCAATAATATAGAAGGTATCTATTATGGTATGCTTCATGACTGGGATAAGAGTCCTGAACGAATACATGATGAACAGGTCATGGCAAAGTTCATTTTGGACGCTATGTTGCCAGGTAGACCTCATGATCTAAAAGGATCTTTAGCAGAAGTAAGAGAAGAATGGAAAGATGACATAATAAAGAATGGAACTTGTTTCCTAAGTCACTTAGATATGGATGCTGCAAAGAAATTGATACTTGCTGCTGAAACAAACACTATTGGATCTAATTCTAGGGTTTACAGAGATCTTTTCTATGACGTTTGGAACCCTGTTCGCAAATGGTGTGATGATAATGGTGTAGAGAAGGTTTATGACCAGTATATTAACTCTGCAAGCATGTGGAGAATGGGTAAAGACCTATATTTTGGTCTTGTTAATATAGTTAAGTACATAGACAGAGATCATTGTGTTGAAAAGTGGCAAAATCTCTTCCCAGATTACAGAATTAACATTCTTGATTCACCAGGACACTGTGATGGGGGTATGCATCCAATAAAACCTGGTCTTATTGCATCAGTTAACCACCCAGATACTCATAAATTCTTTCCAGGTTGGGATATTGTACCAGTTGAACCACATTGGGAGAAAATGTATGACTGGAGAAACATTAAAAACAAAAATAGAGGCAGATGGTGGATAGAAGGTGAAGAAAACAATAAAGAATTGGAAGAATTCGTAGATGCTTGGATGAATGACTGGGTAAATTATGCAGCAGAGTCAGTTTTTGATGTAAACATGTTAGTCATTGACGAAAATAACGTAATTTGCAATAATTACAATGAAGCACTGTTCAAAAAGTTCGATGAGTATAATGTTACACCCCATGTTATCAATTTCAGACATAGATATTTCTGGGATGGTGGATTACACTGTATCACAAGCGATCTCAAGAGAAAAGGTGAACAGGGAGACTTCAGTTATATAAAGAATAAAAAAGATTCGTAACAATGGTTACCTTAAATGAGTAAAAATCGTTATAGTAGCAAGACTCCTAGTCTTCTTATATCAGCAGGGACGGGTTGGAGTGCTACAACTCCCTTAATGGGTACTTTAACTATTGCTAATGAGTATTGCCATCCTGGTTATTGGAAAGAATCTGAATATTTGTCCTCAATAGATGGTCCGCCTCATCAAGAATTTTTAGAAAAGTACAAAAGGGAGGTCTCACGTCCAAAAACTGAACCAATTGGTAACAATAAGAAGTGGATTGATTGGAATAAAAGAAGAATTGTTGGTGTTCACTCCCCATTTATCACACTTACCAAGGAAGAAAAGATAAATTGGATGACTCCTCCCTTCACAATTCAAAAATATTGCCATTTTTACAGAAATCATTGGTTAGAATTACAACATTCTAGCAATTATAAGGCAGTTGCTGACTTTTCTAACATAAATTTTTCTTTACCAGAGGAAAAAATTAAAAAAATCAAGCCATTTTTAGATGAATGGTTCGATACTAAGGTAATAATGGTTTTTAGAGACCCAGTTAGACGTATTTTTTCAGAATTTCAGTCCAGATATTACATTATGCACTTCGGAAGGGTCTATCCAAACGCTATGAGTTACCTAACTGCTGAACTTAAGAAGAATACTTGCTCAGAAGCACCCAGTGGAAACTCAGGTGCTGAATATATTCAGCATTATAGGAAATGGAAAAAATATTTTCCCATTCATGCCGTAGTAATGGAAGATTTTTGGGGCGGTAACACCAAACCTTTATCAAATTTCTTAGATTATGAGATTAAAGATCTTCACCCTAACTGTTATTGGCCAGAAATGGGTGTAAATGCACCCCATATTTCTGGTTTAAGGGATCAATGGTCATCAGATCACGAAGAAATGACACCACAATTCTATGATAAAATAAAGAAAAAGTTACAATGTGTATATGATGAATGGGAAGACGAATTTGGTAGTCTACCAGAGACTTGGGGCAAACATATTTACCTATAAATAAAAAAAGATTCGTCATGTTCATGCGAACACAAAATAAAGAGAACTACTACTACCTATTCTGGGTAGTGGCAATGGTTGCATTTATAATACCACAAGTATTCACTGCTTATGGTATAATTAGAATAACTGACTTTATATCAAAACCCATAGCAGTGGAGGTAGTTAAATGACTTTACCGTGGTATATTAATCCTGATAAGATTGATGGTACTAATGAGAATGGTGCTTTACTTGCAAACAACATAAGAACAGATCAATCTGTAAAACAAGCAATATATCAATATGGTGATAACGTTAATGCACCATATGATGCAGAAGAAGTTATAAAGAGATTCGACCAAACTGGGTTTAAATTGGTTGATGAAGTCAATGCAATGAACAAGGATCTAGTTATAGACTTGGGTTGTGGGTTTAATCCTTATGTAAAGTATATAAAAAATTGTGTAGGTGCAGACGTTTTACCTTATAAAGATATAGATGTACAGGCAGATTTTGTTAATACTCCGTTCGTAGACAATTGTGCTGATATAGTATTGTGTTTAACAGGTCAATTCTTCAGGTTTATTAATAATGATAAGTCATTAACTGAAGTAAGACGTATTGCTAAGAATGGTGCAATCATATATTGTAGAACTCCAAAACAAAAATTCCGTAAATTGAAGAAGAAGTTTCTAAATGAAAGGGGTATGCATAAACTTTGTGCGATGACTGAAGAAGAACAGGCAGTGCATACAGTAGTAAGTGCTATTACACTAGAGAATGATACACCATTAACAGTGAAAATGGGTGAAGAATTTGGATTTAAAATAAGAACACCATTAGAAGAAGGGTTATATGTAGAAGGTAATGCATTAGATGTGGATAACTTTGATGGTAGTAGCAGTTACTATGTGGATAACAATAAGCACAAGTTAAACAAATTCCCAAGACAACACTATTACTGGTCATGGACGGTGGTAAAATGAGTCCAACCTACCATCAAAATGAGACACCTTTACCTGTAAGGGATCCAATTGCTAAGTTAAAGTCAGATCCTTGTGACCCAGTAGAGGTTCGCACCGACTTTTCTGAGTTTATACAAGAAGGTGTGAAACCATATACTGAAAAAAAGTATGATGCATCACAAGAACGTTGGACAGATTATTGTGCCAAGGGTGATTTTACAAAGATCGAACCAGAAATGCTTAAGCAGTTCATTGATAGTGGATATTTGCCCTACAATGTAATAGCAGCAGTGCAAGGAGAATCTATTACATTAGATGATCTAAATGAAAAAGTAATAGACAGGTTCGTTCAAAGTGGTTGGAACTTAATACGAGACGTTAATAAAACAAAGAATGACCTAGTAGTAGACTTAGCATGTGCCACTAATGCATATAAGAGGTACATACCAAACTTATGTGCTATTGATATTGAACCATACCCAGGAGTAGACATACAAACATCCTTTGTTCATACAACCTTAAAGAGTAATAGTGCAGATGTAGTATTGTGTATGGGTGGTCAAACCTTTAGAAGACGATTTAGAAAGATGATATTTGGTGAGATATTCAGAATACTCAAGCCAGGAGGGAGGGTTTATTTTCGTTCTTCAATGAGACGTTTACAGCAGTTTGCATGCCGTCTACCTAGAACTGAAGAAGGTAGATGTAACCCTGGATTTAAGGACTTAACGTCTGAGGATTGTAGAAAAACATTAGAAGTCAAAAGACAGGCATTTGGATTTAAACAGAAATGGTATCATAACTTCCAATACTGTGAACATCAAGGTAATCCAGAGATGAGTGTAATGTCTCCAATACTAATGAGTCTTTCTAAAGAGTTCTCAGATGCTAATAATGCAAAGAATGCCAGTTGGATGTCAAAAGGAGGACATCACTATTTTTGGTGTTGGCAAAAGAAAGATATATCAGACCCAGTAGAAACCATTAATGGTTCAGATTATGCCATTAAAGAAGACGGTACATACGGTATAGTATCAGAGAGAACAACGAGAGATGGATATGGAACTATAACAACTGTAGGATCTGCTGGAGGAACAATAGGAGATGGAAGTAACGATGAGGTTATTTGACTTTAGGTTTACCTGCATAGTCTGCTGTCAGTCCTGGTAATGCATCTTTAATAGTATTCCAGTCATTATCTTTTGATTCACGTTCATATTGTTTGCCATACTTGTCAAAACAGAGGGTCTTACCATTAGACATAGGCCACTCATAATTTGCTAAGTTCTTACCATGGAAGTAATAATCTCTAATCTCAGGCACAAGTTCTAATATATCGTGCCTTCTATTATTCTTCATCATATCAATATACGTTTGTAATATCCAACGTTGACCTATAAACGGGGCAGCATCCTCATTTGGTAACATCTTATATTCCTTTGCTTCAAATGCAGCAATCGTGAAGGCTACATCCATCCTGTGCCTGAGCTCATAACCATACTTCTCTAAGGCAGCAATACTCTTCTCCTTACCTTTATTGAACAACTCTTCGGACAGTATACGTGGGTCAGATTCAAAAGGACCACCCCATACAAAATTGAAAGCACATATCCAACCAACCCAAGAGCACATATCGTTTTCCACAGCATACTGTAAAAAATCTCCAAAGTTAAACCAGTTCCATACACTATGTGTCATAAAGATATTAACATGACATCCCATATCATGCATCTTCTTTACATTCCTGATACTTCTTTCAAAAGGTATACTTCTAATATACTCATATAACTTTCCAACATTGTCTATACTACAGTTAATGTGTATATTACATCCCTTCTCTAATACTTTCTCTATTATAAAGAACTCTTCATTAGTAAGTATTCCAGCATTAGTTGTTATATCTATCTGAGCATTCCTTAAATTTAACTCTGCAAACTTCTCTAGTAAGTATATGTTTCTAATATCTGCAAAGGGTTCTCCTCCCTTTATACTAAAGTGTGTTATCTCAGGTATTACCTTTACTATCTTCTCTATATCTGGATCGTCTATTCTCATTAAACCTTGATTATCATGTCCTCTCCAGATCTTAAACCTAGGGTTATTGCTAGTCTCTTCCTCTATCTTTGCCCATTGACTACTAAACTGAGACGAACACATAGTACATGTCGCCTGACACTGGTTACTCGTAGTTACCTCTAAAAATCTTATAGGGACTTTTTCTCCACGGGCAATTTTTTTAAAGTCCTCTTTAAAGAAATCGTGTTTGTGACAACCTGTTTCTTGTACGACCTTTAAGACTCCCTTATCACCTGCCTTCTCCTTATTATAACACCCCTTAGTACATGGGTCGAACTTTCCATACTGCCCTGTGGAAAACAACCGCCTGATTTCCACAAGCTGTGGAGAA
>CEUA01234554.1_pt1 | contig 33145 bp, 31 predicted proteins | sample 361541 | NCBI WGS metagenome assembly CEUA01 (sample SAMEA2623079, study PRJEB7988) | marine metagenome | isolation source: saline water (ENVO:00002010), including
GAGAGATGGTATTGAGCCGGTAGATACCGCTGTAGAAATCGCAAAGAGACAAACAGCAGAGAAGTTTATAAGAGAGAATGAGAACATCAGAGTTGAAAATGAGAGGCGAAGAAGACTCAATGAAGATGGCGGCGAAATAGTTAATGAAGAGACTGGCGAGAGGAGGATTTTATCTATACTTGATGAAATAGAGTCACCTGAAAGTATGTGGCCGGATGAGCTTAATGAGAATTGGTACAGACTATTAAATGTCTTTTATTATGAACTAGAAGAATTTGATAACGTTGTTGAGGTTCTTAGAACAATGATTGAGTTATGGCCAAAACGTGATTATTTTACACAACTATCAGGTATTTACGGCCAGCAAGGAGCTGAGACTGCACAGCTTTCACTTTATCAGACAGCTTATGAAGCGGGTTGGTTAGAAAGAGGTACAGAGTTAGTAACTCTTTCTCAGTTACTATTAGGAGCGGATATCCCTATTCAGTCAGCTTATATAATGGAAGATGGTTTGAATTCTGGAGTTATAGAATCAACAGAGGCTAATTGGAGAGTTCTAGCTCAAGCATGGCAGCTTTCCCAGGAAAATGAAAAGGCTATTCCAGCATTAAGTAGAGCAGCAAGCCTTGCTGAAAATGGCGAATTAGATATTAGGCTTGCCCAAGCTTATCAGAACTTATTGCAATGGGATGATTGTATTGAGTCTGCTAGAACAGGATTAAGAAAGGGCGACCTTAGGAGATCTGATCAGGGAAATATGATTTTAGGAGCATGCTTATTTGAAACAAGCGACTTTGATGCTGCTAGAACTGCTTTCACAAGGGCAAGTGAAGATACTAGAAGTAGGACAAATGCTCAAAGTTGGATTCAGTATGTAAACGCTGAGGAGGATAGAGAGCAGCAGCTATCAGCCGCTATGGCGGATCTTTAGAGATCTTCTAGAATATAATCGATAGGAATCACTTCACCAGTTTCTCTTGTTATACTTCTAATTTTCAATGATAGAGCCCCATTATTTGGGATATTGCCAGTAAGTATAATTACATCTCCGACTTGAAAGGTGTTTTTTGTCATTCCCCCTCTTGCAAGCCTGTTAGGGGCAGTTAGCTCACCTTGCCATTTTTCTATTTGACCACCCTCATTTAAAACATCAAAGTAGACCTGAACATGAGGATTAACAAATCTAAAGTTAGATACAGTGCCTTTAAGAGCAATAGAGCTTTGTGAGTAAGCAGCAAATCCATGATGAGAAAGAGCAATATCTATGTTTAGAGTGATAAGAATTGCAGAAACTAGTATTATAGTTTTTAATGACATTTTTAACTCCAAAAATAACTACTTAAAATTAAGAATAAAATTATTCTTTCTTTCATGATAAATTAACTAGACATAAATATAAAGAATAATAATTGATAAAATAAAGAGAGTGATCCTTTGATTAAATCAAGCAATTTACTTACAAATGTGAAGTATGAAATAAGAGGGCCTCTAGCCAAGCGAGCTCATGAGCTTGAGATTAAAGGCTATGAGGTTATTTCTTTGAATATTGGCAATCCAGGCTTATATGGATTTAGGACTCCAGAAAATATGCGTTTGGCGATGATTGAAAATTTGGAAAGTAGTGAAGCTTATTGCGATCAAAAAGGTGTATTCCCTGCTAGAGAAGCTATAGTGATGCAGCAGCAAGAAAGAGGCCTTGATAGCATTAATGCTGATCGTGTATTTATAGGAAATGGTGTAAGTGAATTAATTGACTTGACCTTGCGAGCGCTATTAAATCCTGGAGATGAGGTTTTGGTTCCAAGTCCTGATTATCCTTTATGGTCTGCTGCTACATTCTTGAATGGCGGAGTTCCAGTATATTACCCATGCCCAAAAAGCTTAAACTATAGTCCTGACGTAGATACTATGTCTTCCTTAGTAGGTAAAAAAACTAGAGCCATTGTATTGATTAATCCAAATAATCCAACAGGTGCGGTTTATGATAAAGACACACTGTTAGCTATATCAAATATTGCAAGAAAGAACGGACTAATTATTCTAAGTGATGAGATTTATGATCAGATGACCTATCCAGGAGAGTCTTTTGTGCCAATTGCCCCATTTTGCCCAGACATCCCTTGTGCAACATTTAGTGGATTATCAAAAGTTTATAGAGCCTGTGGATATAGAGTTGGATGGGCGTCATTTAGTGGATCGGATGATAGTTTGACAGATCTTTTGGCCTCAATGGATTTACTAGCAGCTTTAAGGCTATGTAGTAATGTTCCTGGTCAATGGGCTGTCCAGACAGCTCTTGGAGGTACTCAAAGTATAAAAGAGATTTGTGCTCCTGGCGGTAGGCTTTATAAAACAAGAAATATAGTTACTGATTTAGTAACTAAAAGCCCTTATCTTGACTATATAGAACCCGCTGGAGCTATGTATGCATACATCTCTGTAGATAAAAGCATTTTTCCAAATTTTGACGATCAGGAATTTGCACTAAAGCTACTTGAAGAAGAACATATCTTGATTGCACCAGGATCAAGTTTTAATGTTCCCTATAGCGATCATTTTAGAATAACACTTCTTCCAGAGGAGGCTGTTATTAAAAAAGTCTTTAAAAGAATCAATAGACTTTTAGAAAAAATGCTTAAATCTCAGTAATCATTAATGCTAATAGATCTGATTGGAAAAAAAACGAAGAATCAGAATATAGTTGTAGATTCATTTATCGAGGCATCACAGCTAGACTATTTATTAAAAGACTATTTGAATCTGAAAGGTCTTAATGCTGGTAATTATCAAGTTAATTCTCATAAGAGATGGCTTGAATCATTAATTCAAGATAATGATATCAATAGATCATTAATTAATACATTTCAAGAAGAAGCTATATGGCAGGAAATTATTAAGTCAGATATATCAAGCCTTATAAATGTATCTTATGCCAGCTCTCTTGCATCTTCAGCTAGGCAAATTATTAAAGCTTTTAATCTAGATATTTCGAAACTCAAAAAATCAGCAAATTATAATGTTAGTAGCTTCACTAAATGGCTAGACTATTTTGATAATTTTTTAAGAGACAATAATTGGGCTACTTATGATGATATTTATATTGATATCATAGGAAAAAAATCTTTAAATAATTATACTAGGGATAATTTGATATTTTTTAATAGGCTTACTGGTAATATAACTAATAGATTGTATTCTAATTATATGGAAAACTCTGAATGGAGTTGCCGTTTTTTAAATCCTAAAAATAATTCAATAATTAAAAGATCAGTATTTAATGAATTATCTGATGAAGTTAGCTCATGTATTTCATGGGCATGCCAAAAAATTCATCATTCTGAAACATGCTCTGTAGCAATTATTATCCCAGATTATAAGAATAATTTTCGTTTAAAACAGATGATTAATGATTCTATTAATTTAAATATTGAGCTAAACGATTCACTGGATGAGTCTACCTTTATTGGTCTTAAAAGTGATTCAGTAATGAAAAATCAAATAATTAGTTCAGCTATAAAAACTCTAGAAATATTTGATGCTAAGTCAGACTTTTCAGTATTTTCTAGATGGTTAAGAAGCCCTTATATTCATTGTAAACCTATGGATATTAATACTAGATCCCTGTTAGAGATTGATTTAAGAAGCAAGCTAATGAGTCAGATTAACTTTTTAGATAGCTTTTCACATAGTGGCCTCAAAGAGTATGTGTATAAAATTAATAAAGATTTCTTTAATTTTTTATCTATCCCGGTTAACTATTTTTTATGTCTACCAGATAGACAACTACCTAAAGACTGGTCTGATAATTTTACTTTTCTTCTAGATAAAATGGGATGGAATTTAAATAATTTTAATCTAGATAGACAAATATATCTCCTATGGAAAGAGGCTATTCAGGATTTTTCTAATCTAACACCAATTCTTGGAAAAATTAATTACCGTCGAGCATTATCTGTATTTGAATCAATATTAAATAGTAAATTATATGTTGAAAAAATTTCTAATAAATCAATATTTATATCTGATAATATAGAAGAAGTTTCTGCTGGCTATGATTCTATATGGGTCACTAGCATGAATAGCTCATGTTGGCCTAAGCCAATATCATTTAACCCAATGATTCCAATTCAGCTGCAAATGGATTTAAATCTTCCTAACTCTTCTCCTGAAATGGCTCTAAGTTATTCTAAATCTCTTATGAAGAGAATAGAGAATTCTGCTAATGAAGTTATTTATAGTTATTCAAGAACTGATATGGATAACGTTTATAGTTCTAGTCCTTTAATAGATAAATATTGTATATTGAAATCTAATAAATACCCTAATTTCATTAATTATTATAAAAAAAAACCTAATGCTATTGAAAAAGTTATAGATAATCCACCTAGATATAAGAAAAGACGAATTAAGGGTGCTATTAATATTATTAATTATCAATCAAAGTTTCCACTAATAGCATTTCTGATAGGGCAATTATCATGTGAATATATTAAGCCATTATCGAAGGGTATAAGCTCTTCAGATAGAGGAATTATCACTCACAGAGCATTAGAGCTTATTTATAGCGGCATAAAGAGATTCAGTGGTTTTAAACCTCGTGATAATTATATTAGGGAATGTATTATTAAATCTCTGGATGGCTTTTTTGGTAAGACATCAACAAGCCTAAGAATCCTTTATGACTTAGAATACAATAGAATCAAGGCTATAGCTGATTTGCTATTAATAACGGATGCTAATAGGAGTGATTTTAGCATTCAATCTGTAGAAGAGGACAATAGTTTAATGCTATCTGGTGTAGCAATAAATTGTCGATCGGATAGGATAGATAAGCTAGATGATGGTAAGCATATTATTATTGATTATAAAACTGGAGCATCATCCAATATCAATTCCTGGTTTAAAGATCGACCTCATGATATACAGCTACCATTATATGCACTTATAGATAGAGAACGAGTAGATGCATTAATCAATGTAAACTTAAAGCCTAATGATATTCAATATAAAGGGATATCAAAAAAAGAAATTGATATACCAAACATCAAAAAAATATTAACTAATGATGAATGGGATTTAGTAGTATCTTCTTGGGAGGACAATATTAATTTACTAGTTAATGAATTCGTTAATGGCGATACAAGAATTAATAGCGATGAGATTAATACTATTGATGATTATTATTTGCCACTAGTTAGATTTAGTCAGAATTACCATGAATGATCTATCAGAAAGAAGAGAAGCATTAGATATCAATAGATCCTTTATAATCCAAGCCCCAGCTGGATCAGGTAAAACTGAATTACTGATACAAAGATATTTATCTCTTCTGCTTGAAGTTTCAGTTCCCGAACAGGTTTTAGCAGTAACATTTACTAGAAAAGCATCTATTGAAATGAAAGAGAGAGTAGTTGGAGCTATAAATAGCGCTAAGGATCATGCTCCCCCAACAGAAGATTTTAAAATTCTTACTTATAACTTAGCAAAAAGCGTTCTCAAAAAAAGTCTTACACATTCATGGAATATAGATATTCAATCACATAGATTAAGAATAGAAACTATTGATGCGGTTAGCTCATCAATAGCTGATAATATGCCGATACTGTCAGGTGGAATATCCAGATATAAAAGAACTGATAATCCAAGTAAATATTATTTATTAGCTATAAAGAAATTTATTCAGAGAGCTAACAATAGCCCTGAACTATCGAATGCTTTAAAAAAAATACTTATTCATATCGATGGAAATTATAAGCAATTAAATCAATTATTTTCTGATATGTTATCAACTAGAGATCAATGGTTACCATATTTGTCTTCAGATAATATTTCAAATAAGAGTAATGTAGAGAATGCTATATCAAGAATAATTGAAGATTGTTTATTAGAAATTAAGAATAATATTCCTATAAGTATATTTGATACTGTACCTACTATTGCTAGAGAAATTTCAATAAAGAAAAGTGATAAGTATTCAGTTGAATTATGGAAAAAATCAGATGGGATGATACCTACTAGCAAAAGGTATTTAAATGATTGGAAATTTATATCTCATCTATTAATTACCAATAATAACTCATGGAGAAAGATCATTCCTTCTTCATTTAACTTAAGTAAAGATGATGAAGCTAAGAAAACAATCATTTCTGAAATTTCAAAAATTAAAAATAATCAATATCTTAATTCTTTACTAGTTAAGTTAAAGAATCTACCAGATTATAGATATAATACAGAGCAATGGGATATATATAATTTATTAAGATTGATTTTAATAAATTTAGTTGCTGAACTAAAGGTTGTATTTACAGAGAGTAGAATAACTGATTTTATAGAAATTAATTTATCGGCATCTGAGGCTTTAGGATCAGTTGATGATCCATCTGATTTACTGTTAGCTCTAGATCATTCAATAAGACATATATTAGTAGATGAATTTCATGACACTTCCTTCACTCAGTTTAAATTGATTAAAGCCCTTATTTCTGGTTGGCAGGAAAATGATGGAAGAACAGTTTTTTTTGTTGGTGACCCTATGCAATCTATTTATGGTTTTAGAGATGCTGATATTTCTATTTTTAATAGCATTAAATTAAATGGCATTGGAGGTATAAAGGTACAGCCTTTATTTCTTTGTAATAACTTTAGAAGCTCTAGTTCTATTGTTGATTGGCTTAATGCAAAATTTAGTCATCTATTTATAAATAATAAGGATCCATTATTAGACTCTCCTCAATTCTCACCAAGCATTTCAAGGAGATCATTAACTAATAATGATAGTTTCATTAAGTCTTACATATTGAAGAATGATAATAAATTAAATGAAGCTATAAAAGTTATAGATATACTAAAGAAGGAGATAGAGAGAGACCCAAATCAAAAAATTGGTATATTGGTAAGATCTAGAAATCATTTATTGGGCCTGCATAATTTACTTAAATTAAATAAAATCAAAGTCAATGCGTTAGAAATTGAGCCTCTAAGAAGTTCGTTAGTTATTCAAGATCTAATAGGATTAACTAGAGGGATGCTTCACTTAGGAGATAGAGCGGCTTGGTTATCAATATTAAGAAGTCCATGGTGCGGCATAACTTGGTCTCATTTAGTAAAACTATTAGAAGATAAAGACGATATGACAATTTTTCAAATTTTAAACTCAAAAGATAAATTTGATGAAATATCAGATGATAGCAATGATAGATTAATTAGATTAAGGGATGTACTGAATAATTCAAATAGTTATAGAGCAGATAGCACATTAACTGAATGGATAAAAAGAACTTGGCTTGACCTTAATGGACCATCTCTTTTAGAAAATAGCGACCAATTATTTCATATAGAGAAATTTTTTGAAATACTGAGTACTATTGAAGATAAAGGAGATCTAGAAGATCCTGTGTTGTTAGGTAGTCATTTTGATACGTATATACCTAATGACAATCAGGATTGTACAAATATAAATATTATGACTATTCATAAGTCAAAAGGCTTAGAGTTTGATACAGTAATTATTCTTGGCTTAGGAAGAACATCACCAACTGAGAAAAATAAATTGATTGACTGGCTTGAATATAAAAATAATGATAATAAAAATCTTATTTTCTCACCTATACATCAGGCCAACCATGAAAATGACTATTTATCTAAATTTATAAATATGATAAAAAATAAAAATAGAGACCTTGAAAGGATACGTCTCTTTTATGTTGCTACTAGTAGAGCTAAAGAAAGATTGTATCTAGTTGCCAGTATAAAACCTGGTATTAAAAAGCCAAACTCTAGAAGCTTCTTATCCTTTTATTGCGATGATAAAACTCTTGCTAGCTATAAAATAGTTGATAACTCATTAAATGACAGCATAAAGAATAACTTTATACAGATGGCTTTATTGAGATACAAGGCTAATGATTAAAAAATCTACTTTGAACGTTATATGCTGTAAATAAATTTTACAAACTACCTATAAATGAAAACTCTCTAAATCCAGATTCATTTGGCACGCTAGTCATAAAGTTAATTCCTTGAGCTAGCAATGTGTCAATATTTTCGTTATATTTTACTAATCCACTAACATCATAGGCGCTATCTAATTTATAGATTAGATTGCCCTTAACCTCAATGGGCTCATTCTCTAGACTAATTATTGATGCATTTATATCGTCACTTTCCTTATCAGGAAATATTAATTTAAAACTACCTAGGTCTACTCTTTGGTTATTTGAAGTTGTATAGATTAGTGGAATATTAAGATTATTTATATAAATATCTCCATAAACAAGTGGCAGCTTATTATAGGATAGCTCTATTTTTCTAAAAGATGCTGATATAGAACCATTAACTTGATCAATGGGTATAAATTGATAAAGCTCAGCGAGGCTAAAATCTGCTATTAATTCATATAAGTAAACTTTATCTTTAGTTATAGAAAAATTAGACTCAAATAACCCACTATTAAGATTCCCACGGAGCCTACCATTTAATCTAATTAGAAAAATCGAATAGATATCAATATCCCACTCTAGGTTATTAACTACTAAATTATTAATGATGGCTATTTCTGATTTTCCATTCCATATAGTTCCAGTAATGCCAGAAGCAGATAAGTTATTAATATTATTAAAAATAAGCTGAGCAGGAATTTTAGATATTACTAAAATAGGGAAGGAAATAATAAATAATAATATGTATCTTTTCATTGCTAAGGTTTTGATATTAATAAATTTGAGCTTACCAGCCCATCTTGCTGATCATTATCTAAAGTAATTGATTCAATAATAACACCATATTGATCATTTAAATGAAATAGCCAGCTAATTAAAGAATTAAAAGGAGCAGCTTCAAAGGTTAGTCTTATTTTATCTTCTGACTCAGGTTGGTTTCTAATTAGGGTTCCATCTAGATTAAATAATCGATGAGTTTCATCAACTAGCAGAACTAATGATTGATTTATCTCTTCATACATTTGATTATTTATCTCAATAATAGGAAGATCTTTTAGTTTATTTAATAAAATAATTGTTGAGTAGTTATTTTCAATAGATATGTATGAGCTTGATATATTATCTTTAATTGGCTTAAATATAATGAACCAAGAAATTATTATTGTTAATAGGCATAATCCAAAGATTAAAATCACTTTCTCTCTTTTACTTAAAGATAAAAACCAGTTTTTAATCATAGTGCTTCCATTATTTGCAGCCTACCTTCAATGCCATTATCAGTTTGATTTGCTGATTGTATATTTATAGATAATTTTTCGTAGTCTTGAATTAAGGTAGCAAAAGCATCTAAAGTAGCAATATCGGAAGTAGTAACTCTTAAATTCATAATATTGTCTCGATATACTATTGATTCTAAGGCAATATTCTGATCAATATATATAGAGATGATATTTATAATTTCTAGAAATAGATTTTCTCTTACAGAATTTGAGTTTGATGATGAACTACTTAATTGCTGACTTATCATTGTTTCGCAGGTACTAATATTTTCAGAACTAAAAATTTCTCCACATTGATTTTTAATTTGATTTGTTAATTTAATATTTTCTAATTTAAGCCTATTCAGATCTATAATACTTCCAAATATATTTGCTATAAAGAGTAATAATATTAGTGATATTGAAAGCACCCATGGTCTAAATAGTTCATTCCAGTTGGTTTTAGGCATAAATTCACCAGAAAGAAAATTATTCCCAGGATTTTTAATTAAAGTTGATGCTAAGCCTGGTAGCAAACCTTCTTTAAATTTTAGAAAATTTACACTCTTTGCTTTTTCCCTAAGCTCATTTATTTCATCTTTGCAGCGATTAAAGCCTGAGTCATCAGTATATAAAATTATATTATTTATCAGATCCTCTGATCTATATTTTTTTGGAATCATATTCCATATATCAATTAATTTAAGATTTTCTATTACAAATGGTTGTTGGCCAGGAATTTTTCCATATGTAAAATCTTTTTCAGCTATTAGAGTTAGATGGCCAGGTATATCAGGAATTCCTTGAGTATCTGCGTATATATATGTGGGGTATATATTTAACTTATTTAGCTTGGATATAATTCTATTGAGGTAATCTTTTAAAATACTTGCTACTACAGCATCATTACCATTACCTAGAAATCTGTATGTAAAAAACAAATTATTTGTATTTTCGGCTGTATTTTCTTCAATTAAAAAAGGAAGCATTTTTATAATATTATTATTATTGCTAGTTGGCAGAGTTACTGTATTAATTGACACCTTACTACCTGGAATTAAAATAATTATTTTATGCTTTCCTTCTAGATCATTAACAGCATCAGATAGATTGCCAAATTTAGCTTCTTGGGTATAGTGCCCATTTTTATTTACCTTGATCCAACTTGAGTGGAAGTTATCGTTTATTAATCGTATTACAAAGTATTCTGACATGTCTTAATAGGCTCCATAGCTTCTATGAATTGTTCTTACAATACCACTTATATCACGATAGAGTAATGAGTATAAGGTTGCCTGATCAGAGCCTATTGATACTATTGCTTCTAGAAGGAAATAATCACTTGATGTTGTTAATCTTCTTAGCATATCTGGCTCTACTATTTCTCTAAATTTTTCATTAATATCAGTAAAATATAGATTACCTCTTTCCTGCGCCAAAGCAATTGCCTCATTTATATCAATTTCATCAGATAGCGATGCAATTAAATATGGAGATAAGGTATTAATATTTTGTGTAGTTCCGGATGGTAGCGCAGCTATATGAGGCTCTAGTTGCAAAAAAATTTCTTTAGAGATTCCGTCCATAGCCATTAATTCTGTTGTGGAGGTAATAATGATATTTGGTGCTCTGTAAGGAGGTATATTAGAAGCATATACATCATCTTCTGCTCCATTTGGGAAGCCTGGAATACTATCTGGATCTATCCAGTCAGTAACGATAGTTGATAGATTAGGGTCTATCTCAAGCATTGTTAAGAGCCTACGAAACTGCATTTCTGAAATTCTATCGTGATCTCCATGATTGTTAATTAGACTATTTATATTAAATTTACTTTGTAGATCGGTTATTTTTCCCGAAATAACCCCTCCATCTATTGGTGTTGGAGGAAGATCAGTTGCCCATATTTCGCTTAAGTGATCAAGATCGGGTGTATTTATTTTATCTTGATAGAGTATACTTCCAGCCCAAGCTTCAGCGCTTTGAAGCATGACTATCAATTGCTCTGAATTTATTGAACTTTCTGATTGCCTTTGTTGCAGCTGAGCATTCCACATGATTTTTGCTGCTAATATTGAAGTAATGGTTAATATTAGCATAGCAGTTATTATGGCAACTCCTTTTTGTTTTCTCATGCCTTAAGTTAAGCTCCTACCTCTATAGTTCTCCAAATTTCTCCCATATCATCAAGGATAATTCTAATTTCTATTAATTTTGGACGTATTTCTAATCTGTTTGGGTTTTCTATGAATGGCGGTGGCCACTGAAGATACCATTCTCCATTTTTATCTAGCATTCTTATAGACATATCTATGACTCCAGATAGTAGCTCTGTTCTTGTTGGCGGTGTTGACAAGGTTCTATCCATAACATTCCATGTAAATCTTATTAGTAGATCATCTTCCTGATCATAACCAACTCTTAAAACCGATCCTCTGGGTAAACCCAAAAGATTATTCCAACCACCTCTACTGAACTCAAGATCAAATTGTGAATTTGGATCTAAAATAACGCTTGGTTGCCATGCTTCACCTAATTCTTCTCTAGTAGGACGCGGATGTATTTGAGATAGGTCTTGAGATATTATCCTTACTGCTAATTGCACCTCTCTCCATCTATCAAGCCGATCCTGTGAAATGATTTGTAAATCTATAGTTCGAGATAAGCCGCTAAGCGCTATGGCTCCAATAACAGCAACAATTAATATTGCTATTAGTAATTCAATAAGCGTAAATCCTTTACTTATCATTTATCTAGTGGAACATCCCGGACCTGATCCAGCTATACAATAATTTGATAACCAACTATATTCACTAATGCCTAATGGTATAGGGGGCTCAATCAAACTCGTTAATACATGAATTGAGCTATTCCTATCATCTAATTCATAGATCGATATATCAATTCTTCTAAGCTGATCTATTTGTGAATTTGAGACCTCTATTTCTGTAATCCATAATCTATTTGAAAACTCTATTTCATTTGTTCTAGTGCCAATAGCTGGCCAAGTGTTTGAGCTTGTTAATTCTGCCATAGAATTTGATGCTATCCAGCTAGCTAATACTTTTTTTTCTAAGTAGGAAGAGTTGATAAAAAATCGATTCATTTGAGTATTTATTGCCATCATAGCAAGAGCAACAATAATTAGTGATACCATAGTTTCTATTAGAGTAAATCCTTGACTGTTGCTTTTATTAATCAATGAAATCCTCAATCAAATTTATTGCTGAGTTTGAGTTTACATTTACAATAAATCTATTTAATGAATTTTCTCTATTTAAGAATAATTTAAAAGGCATTACTAGCCCTGAAGAGAAAAGAATAATATGAGGTGAGATTTGTTCTTGATCATTAAGGTCAAGGCTATTTTCTAATTCAATTACTTTATCTTCTAGAGATAAAGCTAGTTTTACAGAATTCCTTAGTTCATGTGAAGACAATACTGTCTCATCTGTAGGCATATACCAAATTTTTTTGATATTGTCATATATATAAAAATGATAGCTAGATTCAGTGAATAATATGCCAAAGTCTTTATTCCTAACTATAGCCTCTTCGCTCATAACATCAATCAGCGTATTTACTCTAAATGCCTCCCACTCCAGATCCCTATCAATACCAGCCGTATTTATTGACAAGACTGTTGCGCCTAAGAATATACCTATAATTACTAGTACTACAAGTATCTCAATAAGAGAAAACCCATTAGCCCTATGTTGTTTATCATTATTAGTTGAGATTCCAGTTTCCAATATCTGCATCTAGTTCTATACCACCCTCCTGTCCATCAGCCCCGTAAGAGTATAAGTCAAACTGACTTCTCTGGCCGGGATATTGATAGTTATAAGCATTGCTCCATGGATCTAGCGGAACTCTATCTAAATATGGCCTCCAATTTGGTGCAACTGCATTTCCTGGATCAACAGCAAGAGCTTCTAATCCATCTTCTGTTGATGGATAACGAAAGTTGTCTAGACGAAAAAGATTTAAAGATGTTTGAATACTTCTTATATCGCTTTCTGTTCTAGTAACAAGCGCTCTATCAATATTCCCAATAACATTTGGGGCTATAATAGCTACCAAGAGACCCATAATCACTATAACAACCATTATCTCAATAAGACTAAAGCCTTTTTGAATAGTAATAAGGTGATTTTTTTTATTAAGTGTCTTTTCACCATACATTTTATGCTCAATCTTTTTAACCATTTTTATATAAAATCCTTATTAAATAACCTATATTTTAGTTATTATAATATAATTGTAGACTAACAACTATGATAGAAAATTATTAAAAATGTCTGATAACTCAATAAAATCTCTATATCGTCTTGATGGCCAGGTCGCTTTTGTTTCAGGGGCTTCAAGAGGTATTGGTAGGTCTATATGTATTTCTTTAGCTTCTCAAGGAGCTACTGTCATAGGAACAGCAACGACGAGCGTTGGAGCAAAATCTATTACAGATTATTTGAAAGAACAAGGACTTGTTGGCCGTGGAATAAAATTGAACTTAATAAACTACGAAAATATTGAGAGATGTTTTTCTGATATAACAAATAATGAAGGAGACCCGACAATTATTGTTAATAATGCCGGAATTACAAGGGACAATCTCTTAATGAGAATGAAACCAGAGGAATGGGAGGATGTTATTTCGACTAATCTAAGCTCTGTTTACTGGGTTTCAAAATTATCTGTTAGAGGCATGTTAAAGCAGAAGAGAGGAAGGATTATTAATATCTCTTCAGTCGTAGCTTCTTCTGGAAATGCTGGACAAACTAATTATTCAGCCTCTAAAGCTGGAATAATAGGTTTTACAAAATCATTAAGCCGCGAACTTGCTTCTAGAAATATTACTGTAAACTGTATCTCGCCTGGCTATATTAGTACCGATATGACAGATGCAATTAGTAATTCTATTAAAGATGATATTATTAGCAAGATTCCTCTTTCGAGATTAGGGCTTCCCCAGGATATAGCTTCTGCTGTTCTATTTTTAGCCTCTGATGGAGCCTCTTATATTACTGGAGAAACATTAAATATTAATGGCGGGTTATCTATGATTTAGCTAAAATATACCTTTATAAGTTATTGATATATAGTTATTTATTTCTAAACGTAGACTGATTTTTCACTTTGGCATAAAATACGCCACTTATTGGGTATCCTTGTGGTATTCACTAGATTTTGTAAAGGGAGAAAAAAATGAGTAGTATTGAAGATCAAGTAAAATCAATTATTTCTGAACAATTAGGTGTTAAGCTTGAGGATATTAGGAACGATGCATCCTTTGTTGATGATTTAGGAGCTGACTCCTTGGACACAGTAGAGCTTGTTATGGCCTTAGAAGAAGAATTTAATGCTGAAATTCCAGATGAGGTTGCAGAAAAAATTACTACTGTTCAAAATGCTATAGATTATGTTAATTCTAGTAAGTAACTCAATTTATACTTAAGAAGTTTTTTTAAGCTTTGTTCTTTATAGTAGTTTTTATTTATATCGCTTATGTTGAAAGATAGAAGAGTCGTTATTACTGGTCTTGGATTAATTACTCCTAATGGCAATAATACTGCCGACTCTTGGAGCAATGTTCTGAGTGGTACTAGTGGAATCTCGTTAATTGATACTTTCGATACCGAGAATTTTTCTGCAAAGATTGGGGGAGTCATAAAGAACTTCGATGTCTCTTCATATATGGATCATAAGCATTCTAGGAATTCTGATTTATTTATTCACTATGGAGTTGCTGCATGTAAGCAGGCATTTAACGACTCTGGACTTGAAGTTGATGAATCTCAGGCTCATAGGTTTGGTGTATCAATGGGATCAGGCATTGGGGGATTAAGCACAATAGAAAAAAATTATGCGCGTTTTCAATCAGGAGGTGCCAGAAAGATCTCTCCTTTTTTTGTTCCTGGAAGCATTATCAATATGGTTTCTGGTCATGCCTCCATAGATCTTGGTTTGAAAGGTCCAAATTTATGTATGGTTACGGCATGCGCTACTTCTGCTCACTGTATAGGCTTGGCTGCTAGACTAATAGCTGCTGGCGACGCTGATGTAATGCTTGCTGGTGGTTCCGAGTATGCTACTACACCGTTAGGGATAGGAGGATTTGCTTCTGCAAGGGCATTATCAACAAGAAATGAGGCTCCTGAAGAGGCAAGTCGACCATGGGATTTAGATAGAGATGGCTTTGTTCTAAGCGATGGAGCTGCTTGTTTAGTTCTAGAAGAATATCAAAGAGCAAAAGAAAGGGGTGCAAACATATATGCTGAATTTTTGGGTTTTGGTATGAGCGGAGACGCTAATCATATTACTGCTCCAGCAGATGATGGTGCTGGCGCTAATCAGTGTATGAGAATAGCCTTAGAAGATGCACAAATTAATAAGGAAGATATTGATTATATTAATGCCCATGGGACCTCAACTCCATTAGGCGACCTAGCTGAAACAAAGGCTATTAAAGGTACTTTTGGAGAGCATTCAAAGAAAGTTATTGTTAGTTCTACAAAATCAACTACTGGTCATATGTTAGGAGCCGCTGGTGGTGCAGAGGCAATTTTTACTATTCTGTCTATAGTAAATAATGTTATCCCGCCTACTATTAATCTTGATAATGCCGACCCAGAATGTGATCTCGACTACACGCCCAATACTGCTAGAGATGCTGATTTGACATATTCGCTTTCAAATTCATTTGGCTTTGGAGGCACAAACGCATCACTTATTTTTAAGAGGATATAGCTTTAATCATTTAAATTATTTTTTTTATGATTCACTTTAAAAGATTTTTATTTCCATTATTGATTTCCTCATTAATTTTACTTATTTCGGTATTTATTTTTTCATATTATTCTCTTAGCAAAGCTAATTCGTTTTATGACCAAATTATTATAGTTCCTTCGGGAGCATCTTTTTCTGAGGTTGCTCATGATTTATCAGATAGAGGCATTATAGATTTCCCGCTTTTACTAATTGCATATAAAAGAATCCTTAAACATAAATCGTTTATAAAAGCTGGTGAATATGAAATTAAATCTAATACTTCTGCATTAAATATTTTAAGAACCTTTATTGATGGTATGGTTTTAACACATCAGTTTACCATTATAGAAGGATGGACTTTTAATCAACTCCTTGAGGAACTTAGATCCGATCCGGTAATTAAACAGACCAACCTAACTGAGAATCAGATTATGATTAGTTTAGGGATAGATTCAAACAACCCTGAAGGCCAATTCCTTGCTGAGACTTATAATTTCACAAGAGGAAATACTGATTTTGACATATTATCTAATGCCCATAATTTACTTAAGTCTACTCTTGATGAAATTTGGAAAATAGGAGATAACTATGTATTAAATGATTCATATCAAGCCCTTATTTTAGCTTCTATTATTGAAAAGGAGACGGCTTTGGCAGGTGAAAGAGCTATAATTTCTGGTGTTTTTTCTAATAGGCTCAAAAAAGGAATGAGGCTACAGTCAGACCCAACAGTAATTTATGGAGTTCGAAGTAGTTTTGATGGCGATATCACTTTTGCACACCTTAATGATAATAATATTTATAATACTTATAAAATTAATGGCCTTCCGCCAACACCAATATGTTTAGTAGGAAGAGATTCTTTAGTTGCCGCTGTTTTGCCTGATATTAATGAGTATTTTTATTTTGTTGCTACTGGCAATAGTGATGGAAAGCATTTTTTTTCATCCAACTTAGAAGATCATAATAAGGCTGTAGAAATATATTTGTCTAACATAGAAAAAAGAAACGAATATCAGGAGTTATAATATTTATGAATGGCTGTTTTGTAACTATTGAAGGAATAGAGGGGGTTGGTAAAACTACTAACACATCTTTTATCAAAAAATTTTTGGAAAACTCAGGTAAAAAGGTTCTATTGACTCGAGAACCTGGTGGCACGGATCTTGGTGAAAGATTACGCGAATTAATTCTTGAAGAAAAGGAATATCAGCTATCAATTAACACTGAGTGCCTACTAATGTTTGCAGCAAGAAGTCAGCATATAGAACAGATTATAAAACCTGCTTTAAGTGAGGGCTACTATGTTGTCTGTGATAGATTTACTGATGCTACATATGCTTATCAAGGAGGTGGCAGAGGATTATCAAATGAAGTTATTGACTACTTAAAGCTATTTGTTCAAAAGGATATAGATCCTGATATGACAATATATCTAGATGCTCCTCCAGAGCTTGGTTTTCAACGAATAGAGCGTAGATCAAAAGACAATATTGAAAAGGAGGGCTTAGATTTTTTTAATAAAGTAAGAAGTGCCTATTTAAATCAAGCTAATCTTAATCAAGATAGAATAAAGATAATAGATGCTACAAAATCTTTAGATGAGGTTCAAAAGGAAATAGCACATTCATTGAGGATTTTGCTAGATAGAAATAGCGATGAGACTTGAAGATAATAAATTTTCTTATTTGCTTCCTTGGCTAGCTGGTTCATATAAAGACATAGCTAGCTTAGAGAAAAATAATTCTCTGCCACACTCATTGATTATTTCTGGCTTATCTGGATCGGGAAAGCTTAATTTGGCCTTAGTTTTATCTAGTTATCTGCTTTATAATAATTCCTTTAAGCCATCTGATTTTACCAAAGAAAAAATTTTAAAATTTCTTATGATTAAAGATAATCACTTTGATCATCACCCAGATTTATATTGGATCTATCCTAAAGAAAAAACAATGATTTCTATAGATCAGATTAGAAGCTGTATCGAAAAGATCTCCTTAAGCAGCCATCAGGGCGGAAATAAAGTACTTATTATTGATACAGCTGATTATCTTACTCCTGCTTCAGCTAACTCTTTATTGAAAATCTTAGAAGAGCCACCTGATAATACTTACATTATATTACTTTCCTTGAACGCAAGCTCTTTATTGCCTACGATAAGAAGCCGGTGCCAAGTTTTTCCAATACCAATTCCTAGTATTTCTTTCTCAACTAGATGGCTATCGTCAATGTTGTTAGAAGTAGAGGAAAATTCATTAGAAAGCTTTCTTTATCTTTGTGATAGATCCCCTCTTAAGACATTGATGATGTGTAATACAGGATTAGAGCTTAGGTTTAATGCTTTATCAGAAAATTTAACTAAAATATATCAGGGAGAGCTGCCCCTTCAGGATTTTACAACCCAGATTCTGAAAGAAAATTACACAGAGTTTTTATCATGGCTATCTATTGCTTTAAGGTTAGATATCAAGAATCATTATCTTAAGCATGAGGATGATAAGTCAATGGCTCTTTCTGTATTCAAACCACTTTTTAGGAACTTACCAATATCAAAGAAATTTGCACAATTAGATTTAATTGAAGATTTGTTAGGGAGTTTAAATACTGGCTTAAATAAAGAAGTAGCCTTGAGACATATGTTGTTACAGTTCAGCAGGTAATTGTCTTTATTTATGAGGCTTTATTCTTCATTGCCAGTTGCCTCAGCACATAATGAAGGATACCACCATTGATATAGTATTCTTGTTCTTTAGGTGTATCTATCCTAATTTTAGCGTCAAATTCAATTTTTTTACCATTATCATTAGATGCAATAATCTTTGCTATGCTACTTCTTCCCTGATCAATATCTAATATATCAAATTTTTCTTTACCAGTGAGATTAAGTGATTCTGCTGATTGCTCTTCAAGGAATTGTAAAGGTAATACACCCATACCTATTAAATTAGATCGATGAATTCTTTCGAAGCTTTCAACTATTACCGCTTGAATTCCTAGAAGCATTGTCCCTTTTGCTGCCCAATCTCTAGAAGAGCCAGATCCGTACTCTTTTCCTCCTATTACAATCAATGGTGTTCTATCTTTTTTATAGAGAGTTGCAGCATCAAATATAGTCATTTTTTTATTATTTGGAAAATATGTTGTCCAGCTACCTTCTGTACCAGGCGCAAGTTTATTTCTTAGCCTTATGTTAGCAAATGTACCTCTCATCATTACTTCATGGTTTCCTCTTCTTGAGCCATATGAATTAAAATCTTTCTCATCAACCCCCTTTTCTTTTAGATATAAAGATGCAGGGCTATCTATTGCTATTGATCCAGCTGGAGAGATATGATCTGTTGTGATTGAGTCGCCAAGAAATAATAGAACTCTTGCTTTATTAATGTCATCTTTAGGCTTTATTTGCATACTAATATCTTCAAAATATGGCGGATTTTTAACATATGTTGAGCTTGCATCCCAACTATAGTTTTCACCAGTACTAGTTTCTAAGTTGTTCCAGTTATCCTCACCTTTAAATACTTCGCTATAGTTTGAGGCAAACATTGAAGAATTAAGGTTCTTACGAGTTGACTCTTCAATTTCTTTATTAGAAGGCCATATATCTTTTAAATAAATAGGATTACCATCTTTATCTAATCCAATTGAGTCATTATAAAGATCAATTTGCATATTTCCTGCAAGAGCATATATAACTACAAGAGGAGGTGACGCAAGAAAATTCATTTTTACAAGTGGATGAATTCTACCTTCAAAGTTTCTATTTCCAGAAACTACAGAGCATCCTGTAATATCATTTTCTATGACATCTTTTGAAATAGATTCGCTTAATGGACCTGAGTTCCCAATACAAGTAGTGCATCCGTAACCTACAATATTAAAACCAAGCTGATTTAAGTCTTTCAATAGATTAGCAGACTCTAAATAATCTGTTACCACTTTTGAGCCAGGCGCTAAGGATGTTTTTACCCAAGGTTTAGTTTTTAAACCCTTAGCGAGAGCCTTTTTTGCAACAAGTCCCGCAGCAATCATAACGGCTGGATTAGAAGTATTAGTGCAGCTAGTAATTGCTGCTATCAGAACATCTCCGTTTTTTAGTACACCATTTTTATTACTTGGATATCCAGTTAAATGTTTTTTTATTTCTGATGATGCATTTTTAAGAGAGATCCGATCTTGAGGCCTTTTTGGACCAGCTATACTAGGCACTATTGATTCTAGATCAAGCTCTAATATATCAGTGAATTTTATATTTTGATTTCCACCCCATAAACCTTGCTCCTTTGCATAGTGCTCTACTAAATCAACTTGATCATTACTTCTTCCTGATAGTCTTAAATAGTTAAGTGTTTCATTATCAATTGGAAAAACAGCACAAGTGCTTCCAAATTCTGGTGACATATTGCCAAGAGTTGCCCTATCTGCAAGCGGGAGTGAGGCAAGACCATCACCAAAAAACTCAACAAATTTACCCACTACTCCATAACTTCTAAGCATCTGGGTTATTGTCAGGACTAGATCTGTAGCAGTTGATCCTTCAGGTAATCTGCCTCGTAGATTAAACCCAATTACTTGAGGTACTAGCATCGTTACTGGTTGACCAAGCATAGCCGCTTCAGCTTCTATTCCACCAACCCCCCATCCAAGCACACCTAAGCCATTAACCATAGTTGTGTGAGAATCAGTACCTACTAGAGTATCAGGGTAAGCAAGCATACCGTCAGTAGTTTTGACAGAAAAAACCACTCTACTTAAATATTCAAGGTTGACTTGATGCACTATTCCAGTATTTGGTGGAACCACTTTAAAATTTTTAAAAGCAGATTGACCCCATTTTAAGAAAGAATAGCGTTCTTTATTACGAGAGAATTCGATTTTATTATTTTCTGATAGGGAGTTTTTTGTTCCATATTTATCTACTTGTACTGAATGATCAATCACTAATTCAGCGGGCGATAGCGGATTGATTGAAGATGCATTTCCACCTAACTTAACCATTGCGTCTCTCATGGCGGCTAAATCAACTACTGCAGGGACTCCTGTGAAGTCTTGAAGTATAACCCTTGCCGGGGTAAATGCGATTTCATTATTTGGAGTTGCGCTAGGGTCCCATGATGATAGGGATTGTATATCATCAGCTGTGATATTTTTTCCATCTTCAAATCTTAATAAATTCTCAAGTAGTATTTTTAATGAATACGGTAGATCTTGTGTATTATTATTACCAATAGAGTCTAATTTATAATATTTGTAACTTTTTTCCTTAATTTTTAAATTTTGGAGGGCGTTAAAACTACTTTTCATTATTTAAACCTTTTCTAGATCAATTCCTTTGTCTATTATAGCACCACCTAAGCAATATTCATTCTTATAAAAAACTATATACTGCCCAGGTGTTATAGCTCTTTGTAAGGAATCAAATTCTACTTCAATAGAATGGTCTTTCAAGACTTTTATCTTACATTCTTGATCTTTTTGTCTGTAGCGAATCTTAGCTTGACATCTAAAAGATTCAGCTGTTTTGAGCTCAATCGGGCAATTATTAATCCAGTGACATGATGAAAGAGTAACTAATTTCTTTTTAAATAATGAAGGGTTATCAGAGCCTTGAACAGCAATAATTGTGTTATTTTTAGTATCTTTTGCTGCTACATACCAAGGCTTTTCTTCGTACATAGATATTCCGCCAATATGTAAACCTTGTCTTTGACCAATTGTATAATAAGGAAGACCTATATGCTCTCCAATAACATTACCATCTTCGTCTTTGATGCATCCTGGCTTTTTTTCTATATAATCACTTAGAAATTTTGCAAATGGCCTCTCCCCAATAAAGCATATTCCTGTACTATCCTTTTTTTTAGCTACATGTAGTCCACTTTTTATTGCTATCTCTCTCACTTCTTCCTTATATTTATCACCTAGAGGAAATACTACATTTTCAAGATCATATGAATTAACCGCATGAAGAAAATAACTTTGATCTTTATTGGCGTCCTTTCCTTTTAGCAGATAGCTTTTATTTTGTTTAATTAAGACTTTAGCATAGTGTCCTGTAGCTAAGTATTTTCCACCTAATCTTTTTATATACTCTTGTAAGACACCAAACTTAATATTTCTATTACAAAGAATGTCAGGATTAGGGGTTCTACCCATTTCATATTCTTTTAAAAAATCCTTAAATACTGATTTTTTATATTTATCTGAGAAATTAACCCTATGCAGATCTACTCCGATATGCTTGCATATTTGCTTAGCGTCTTTAAGATCTTTTGCAGATTCACAATAACCATCATCTTCCCAATTAGTCATATGCAAAGCTTCTACTTTATAACCCTTTTCTTTAAGAATAAGAGCAGCTACAGCAGAATCTACACCGCCAGACAGGGCAACTATTATAAGGTCATCCTTGTCCATTTTAAAAGTTTAGGCTATTTTTATTTTTCTACTTTAACTGAGCAAGCGAGCTCAGAAGCTAAGCCAATGTAATCCTTTGGGCTCAGAGCAGCAAGGATCTGCTTATCATTAGATGAAAGACCATCTATAGAATTGATAAAATCTTTTATTTTAGCTTGAGTAACTTTTTTACCTCTTGTTAGCTCCTTTAGTTGCTCATATGCACTAGGTATATTGTATTTTCTCATTACTGTTTGTATGGCTTCAGCTAGTAGCTCGTAGTTATCCTCTAAGTCAGAAGATATTAGTTCTATATTAGGCTCTAACTTACTCATTCCAACCAGACATGATTGAATCGCTATAAGACTATGGCTAATGCCTACAGCTAAATTTCTTAAACATGTTGAATCAGTTAGATCTCTTTGCCATCTAGACTGAGGAAGCTTATTAGATAGAAACCCTAAGCTTGAATTAGATAAGCCAAAATTACCTTCAGCGTTTTCAAAATCTATTGGATTCACCTTATGTGGCATTGTGGATGACCCAACTTCTTTCTTGTTAACCATAGACTTAAAATATCCTAGACTTATATAACTCCACATATCTTGACACAGATCTATTGAAACAATATTGAATCGAATTATTGATTGCATGTATTCTGACATCCAGTCATGAGATTCAATTTGTGTAGTATGTGTTGCTTGAAGCACACCAAAGCTTTCTATAAATTTTTTTGTTACCTCAGGCCAGTTAATGTTTGGATATGCAATATTATGAGCATTATAGTTTCCAACAGCCCCATTCATTTTTCCATAAATCTCTATGTTTTTAAATTTATCTAATTGCTTCTTAAGTCGATATGAGTAAATTGAGAATTCTTTGCCTATTGTTGTTGGCGTAGCTGCCTGACCATGAGTCCTTGAAAGCATTGGCATATCGGAATATTTTTTAGCTCGATTGTTAATTTCAATAATTAGGTTATTAAGTGATTTAGCTAGAATATTCTCTCTAACTTCTTTTAGCATTAGTGCATACGATAAGTTATTAACATCTTCAGATGTGCAACCAAAATGTATAAATGGTAAATCTCTATCCTCTATCCCAATAGATGATAATCTTTTGATAAGAAAGTACTCAACAGCTTTAACATCATGATTTATTTCTGCTTCTATATTTTTAATTTCTAGCGCATCATTTACTGAGAAATTTTCTATTATTTCTTTTAGACGTCGTTTTATTTCACTATTAAATGGATTTAATTGAGATACTCCTTCTAGTTCAGATAGAAATTCAAGCCAAGCAATCTCGACAATAACTCTATATTTTATTAAGCCAAATTCTGACATATAGTCACGAAGCTCTACAATATTAGGCCTTTGTGAATATCTACCGTCTATTGGAGATAGTGCTGTTAGATTGTGTAATTCCAAATTCTACATCCGTATGTTAACTTTTCTCATATTATGACATCAAAAACTATGAATATGTACTTTCATATACTTTCTGTTTAGATCATTTGTAATTTGTTATAATTTAATTTGGAGGGTGCATGGCAAAAGATTTTAGAACTGAAAAGGATAGTATGGGAGAGCTTAACGTCCCTATAGATGCTTCTTGGGGCGCCCAGACACAGAGAGCAATTAATAATTTTCCGATTAGTGGGCTTACCATGCCTAGTGACTTTATAAAGGCTTTAGCTCTTATTAAGTCAGTTTCAGCACATGCTAATGGAAAGTTAGGGCTTATTAATCAAGAAGTTGCGAGCGCTATTGAGAAAGCATCTATACAAATATTTAATGGCGACCTCTTGGATCAGTTTCCTGTAGACATTTTTCAAACAGGATCTGGCACAAGTACAAATATGAATATGAATGAAGTTATCGCTAATGTTGCAAACTCTATGAGTGCAGTGAATATCCATGCTAATGATCATGTTAATTATGGACAAAGCAGCAATGATGTCATTCCTACAGCAATTAATTTAAGCGCATCAATCGCAATTGAATCTAAATTAATTTCAAGTATTACTTATCTAATCCAAGTAATTGAAGATAAAGCAAAAAAGTCGAATAAAATAGTTAAAACTGGTAGAACTCATTTAATGGATGCAATGCCTATTAGATTTGATCAAGAGCTCTCTGGATGGTCTCAACAGCTAAAGCATGGAAAATCAAGAATTACTTCCTCTCTTAAGCGTTTAAAGCAGCTACCCATTGGAGGAACAGCAATTGGAACAGGGATTAATGCTTCTCCAGACTTCTCAAAAATATTTATTAATAAAATCAATAATATATTAGAAAGCTCTTATTCGGTTTCTGATAATTATTTTGAAGGTATAAGCAGCCAAGATACTTCGGTTGAAGTTTCAGGGCATTTAAAAACTTTATCAGTTAGTCTTATGAAAATCTCAAATGACCTACGATGGATGAATAGCGGACCATTGACAGGATTATCTGAAATAACTCTTCCAGCACTTCAGCCAGGTAGTAGCATTATGCCAGGGAAAATTAACCCAGTGATACCAGAGTCTGTGGCTATGGCTTCTGCACAGGTTATAGGGAATGATACTACCATTACTATTGCCGGCCAGTCAGGAAATTTCCAATTGAATGTAATGCTACCAGTAATTGCCTACAATCTCTTGCAAAGTATAGATATTATCTCTAGTTCTTCAAAAAATCTTGCTGATGCTGCCATAAAGGACTTTTCAATAAATGTGAGTAATATAGAAAATGCTCTGGCCTTAAATCCAATTTTAGTAACAGCTCTTAATCCTGTCATTGGGTATGATAAGAGCGCAGCAATTGCTAAGAAAGCATTCGCTGAAAAAAGACCTATTTTAGATGTAGCAATCGAAGATTCAGGCCTAACAAAGCAGGAATTAGAAAAGCTACTTGATGCATCAGAGCTTACAAAAGGTGGAATAAAGGGTTAAATTAACAATCTATGAAGAATGCTATAAGTATTTTAGATTCCGTACCCAAGTCTTTTTCTCCTTTGGAAAGAGGCTTAAGCCTATCTAAGAAAGTAAAAAAAGTTGGCTTTGATTGGAACGATATCTCTGGTATTAAAGATAAGTTGAAAGAAGAGTTAGAAGAGCTAGATAGATCACTAGCTGATAACAGCATATCTAATATCAAGTCAGAGATAGGCGATGTATTTTTCTGCTTAATTAATCTTTGTATATACTTGAATGTTAGTCCAGATGATTGCCTTACAATGACAAATGATAAATTTGAAAAACGATTTAAGTATGTTGAATCCAAAGTAATGGATAATAATGGTGGCTGGGGTTTATTTAGTAGTGAAGACCTTGATGTTTTTTGGCATGAATCTAAAAAGCTTTATAAGTAGTTAATATTTATGGGAGATGATAAATGAAAAATTTATATTTTTTTATAGTAGGTATGGTTTTTATGCTGGGAATTCAGCTAACAATAGCTCAATCAGACAGCTCAAGCTTAGTTAGTCTTAACCATATAGGGATAAGCGTCCCTGATATTGATGAAGCAGTTGAATACTACACAGAGACAATAGGCTTTAAAGAAGCCTTTAGAAGTAGGAGAGAGACTGGTGAGACTTGGCTAGTATATTTACAAATGAGTAAGAATACTTTTCTTGAAATACAGGCTAATAATGCAAATCAAAATAATGAAATCACTCACTTTGGTGTGCAAGTAAATAACATGGATCAAGCAATTAATTTCTGGAGAAGCCGAGGAGTCGAAGTAGAAGATGCAAGAAAGAGCGGAAATAGTAAGGCAATTTTATCTAATACTTATGATGAAAATGGCATTAGAATGGAAATAGCAGAGCTAACTCCTGATTCTCTTCCTTTTATTGCAATGGAATCCTGGCCTCAAGAATAGCTTTATGATTGTTCAATAGTTAGAAATCTTAGGCCTTGCAGCTAAAGGAACTGATTTAAAAGATTTAAAAAATAAATACAAGCTAATGTTGTTTATTTATTCTATCTGAGCAGCTTCAGATCGCCCTTATTATGATAATGCTATAAAATATATATAATATAAGAAAAAACTTATATTTATCTATGCAGAAATCAGATCTTAATAACAGTTGGAAGCCAGATAGCTGGAGTAGCTATGAAGCCAAACAACAAGCTACTTATCCAAATAAGGAACATTTGGATGATGTTTTATCTCGCCTGTCGATCTTACCTCCTCTAGTTTCATCTTGGGAAATAGAGTCACTTAAATCACATTTTTCTAGAGCTCAGCTTGGAAAAGCTTTTGTTTTACAAGGCGGTGATTGTGCAGAGACTTTTTCTGATTGCACCTCAAGCAATATTGTTCAAAAGCTGAAGATTCTTCTTCAAATGTCTCTAGTTCTTTCTTCTGGACTGAGGAAGCCAGTGATTAGGGTAGGTCGTTTAGCCGGTCAATATGCAAAACCACGGAGCTCAGATGAAGAAACAAGAGATGGTGTTTCATTACCAAGCTATAGAGGGGATATTATTAATAAAATAGGCTTTACAGCAGAAGATAGGGTTCCAGATCCTGAGCTAATGTTAAAAGGATACAATACTTCTGCTATTACTTTAAATTTTATACGGTCACTTATTGATGGTGGCTTTGCTGATCTTCATCATCCTGAAAATTGGGATCTAGATTTTGTTAGCAAGTCTCCAATGGCTGATCAATACAAGAAGCTAGTTGAGTCCGTATCAGATTCTATGAGTTTCTTTGAGTCTATTACAGGAAATGACCTATTAACTCAAAGAGCTGAAGTTTATACATCACATGAGGGCTTGCATCTACCATATGAGTCTGCACAAACTCGTTTTTTAGAACATAGGAATGCCTGGTATAACCTTACTACTCATTTTCCATGGATTGGAATGAGAACCGCTGATCTTGATGGAGCGCATGTTGAGTATTATAGCGGTATTGCTAATCCTATGGGCATTAAGATTGGAACAGGATGCTCCGATGATCAGCTTATTGGGCTTATTAAAAAGCTTAACCCAAAAAATGATATGGGCAGGCTAGCTTTGATTACAAGGTTCGGTGCCTCAAATATAGATGAACATTTACCTAGAGTTTTAAAAGCAGTTACTAGAGCAAAGGCCAATGTTTTATGGATTTGCGACCCTATGCATGGCAATACTGAATCTACTAAGGGCGGATATAAGACAAGAAAATTTGATAATATTTTGTCTGAAATTAAATCTTCTTTCTCAATTCATGAAGAGGCAGGGAGCATATTAGGTGGTGTCCATCTAGAGCTAACTGGAGAAAATGTTACTGAGTGTATTGGAGGAGCTAGCGGTCTTAGTGAGGTTGACTTAGTAAAAGCTTATAAGACGCAAGTAGATCCAAGACTCAATTATGAGCAGGCAATGGAAATAGCAATATCAATAGCAGATCATATAAAGACTAAATAACATAAATTTGGGTTCTAGCATTAAGCAATTTGTTTCATCTTTACCAGAGCTACCTGGTATTTATAAGATGCTAAATGAATCAGGTAAGGTTATTTATATTGGCAAGGCTAATAATTTAAAGAAAAGAGTAAGTAGTTATTTTAGTAGATCTCCTAAAGACAACAAAACATCTGCTATGGTTTTGTCTATTGATAGTATTGAATTTACAGTAACAAGGGGAGATTTAGAAAGTCTTATTTTAGAACACAACCTAATTAAAAATCATAAGCCAAAATATAATATTATTTTAAGAGATGATAAAAGCTTTCCATTCATTAAAGTAACCTATAAACATAAATTTCCACAATTATCATTTTACAGAGGAAGGCGAAAAGAGGGCTCTTTGCTCTATGGGCCATACCCAAGCTCTTCATCTGTAAGAATTGCCATAAACCAGCTTCAGAAGATATTTAAAATAAGAACATGCGATGATATATATTTTTCAAATAGATCTAGACCTTGCCTTCAGTATCAGATGCATCGGTGCAGTGCTCCCTGTGTAAACATGATTTCTGAGCAAGAATATAGACAAGATATAAATAATGCTGAGTATTTTTTAAAAGGTAAAGATAAAATAGTGATAAAGAAGCTAATAAAAAAAATGGATAATGCATCAGATAATCTAGATTATGAAAAAGCTACAATCTTGAGGAATCAGTTAGCAGATCTTAAAAGGATTGAGTCACAACAAATTGTTTCATTACCATCAGGGAATTTTGATGTTATATCATTATTAAAAAAATTTGATAAGTACTGTATATCAGTCTTTAACTATAGAAGAGGAGAGTTGATTGGGAATAAAAGCTTTATTGATAAGCCGCAGCTAGATACTACGCATCATGAAATACTAAAGATTTTCTTATTACAATATTATGATAATAGAGTTCCACCTAAAGAGATAATTACGAATTATGAGCCTAACAGTCTATTAGCTATAGAAAATAGATTAGGATCTTTATCGAATCAAAAAGTGTCGGTAAAAATTAATGTTAGAGGTAAAAGGTTAAAGTTACTAAATATGGCAATTGCTAATTCATTGCAATTATTAACATCAAACCAAAAAAAATATCATGGGTTAAAAGAAAAGTTTACGAAATTCTCTCATTGCCTTAATTTAAATAGATCTAATTTAAATATCGAATGTTTTGATGTCAGCCATACTAGTGGAGAAAATACTGTAGCCTCTTGTGTTAGATTTAATATAGAGGGCCCAGTTAAAAATTCTTATAGAAAATTCAACATTAATAATATTATTCCTGGTGATGATTATCATGCTATAGGCCAGGCAATTGAAAGAAGATTTTTAGGTTCTACTAAAGAACTTAATTATCCTGATGTATTAATAATTGATGGCGGTAAGGGACAAATTTTAAAAGCATATAAAATAATAAAAGATAATAACTTAGATATTATTGTTCTTTCTATTGCGAAGGGTAAGAATAGAAATTATAAGAATGATACTATTTATTCTATTATCAATAGCAAGCCAAACAAAGTTTCTGTGGATAAGAGCTCATTCTTTTTGGTCCAAGAAATTCGTGATGAGGCTCATCGTTTTGCTATAGAGTCACATAGGGCTAGCAGATCAAAAAGATTTGTATCCTCGCCATTAGATAGCATTAAAGGCATAGGGTCAGCAAAGAGAATGGAGTTGTTGAAACAATTTGGTGGACTGCAGGGTATAACAAAAGCTACTATAGAAGACCTAAGGAAGGTAGAAGGTGTTTCACTAACCTTAGCTGAGAGAATTTTTAAGCATCTAAGAAATTAGTTAGAATATGAATTATAATTTACCCATATTACTTACCTTCATAAGGGCTATCTTTATCCCTTTAATTGTTTTTTTATTTTTTTTGCCATTTGAGTGGACAAGGCCAGCTACAGGAGCTCTTTTTCTTATAGCTGCCTTAACAGATTGGCTTGATGGTTTTCTTGCTAGAAAATTAAACCAGGTTACTGATGTAGGTGCTTTTCTTGACCCTATTGCTGATAAGCTGCTTGTTTCTTCTTGTCTTATACTTTTATTATATAGTGATCCAACTATATTTCTTGCATTAATAACATTAATTATTATAGCTAGAGAAATTACTATATCTAGTTTACGAGAGTGGATATCAGGCCTAGAAAAAGGTAAAACTCTTGCAGTTACTAACTCAGCTAAGTGGAAAACAGCTTTCCAGATGATTGGTATAGGTTTAATGCTTTATCAGAAAAAAACTCTTGGCCTCCCAATCTATGAGATTGGATTATTATTGTTATTTTTAGCTACATTATTAACTCTATGGTCAATGTTCGAGTATCTGAAGACAGTATTTCCATATTTTCGATAGTTTAGATCTTACTTATTATTAATTATTTTATTGATAGTAGATAATAAAGAAGGCAAAATTATATAACTAAAATTAAGCGACTGTAGCTCAGTTGGTAGAGCGGTACCTTGCCAAGGTACAGGTCGACGGTTCGAACCCGTTCAGTCGCTCCATTTTGATATAAGGGCTTCATATGACGTATTTCTATTTATCAATGGCTATCATTTTTGAAGTTATTGCTACCTCATCGATAAAACTAACAGAAGAGTTTACAAAAGTTATTCCATCCCTAATTGTTATTTTTGGCTATCTTATCTCATTTTATTTTTTTGCTTTAACGATTAAAGTCCTTCCACTAGGGATAACTTATGCAATCTGGTCTGGATTAGGCGTATGCCTAGTTACAGTAGTCGGAGTGCTATTTTATAATGAGTATTTAGATCTTCCGGCAATGATTGGAATTACACTAATAGTTGCAGGCGTAGTTATTATTAATTTATTTTCTGGCTCTCTGCCTAGATGATAACTATTCTTTAATAGGTTTTACGTTAGACTTTCTATTTTTTTTATCTATTGGCTTCCCTTCAGAATTAAAGCAATTCTCAAGAGATTGAACATTATCATTAGCTTGCGATAACTCATTCGTCCATTTGTTAATTTCATTTAAAATAGCGCTATGTTCTCCTATTCCAACGCTATTATTGAAATATAATTCTAAGGTAGCAATTGCTTCGTCTTTTTTTGCATTCCAGTGACTTAAAGCAGCATTGTAAAGATTATTCATTATTTACTCCTATTTAAACTTAAGGGTTATTTTCTATTAATAATAATATTATTCAATGATTGAATTATTCTCTTTTGTTAATGATAATTATTCCTAAATTGTAATAATTTACATTAATAAATAGAGACTAATACTTTACTAAAAAATGGAGTTAAGATTTATTTATTGATAATCATTACTTTTTAGCTTTAGGTAAAGTAAGTTATTATAGTTTTATTATTTATATAATTTTTGCGCAGATATAATTAAACTTTATTGGAGATAACCATGATCAAGTTACTATTCCTTCAAATATCCTTTTTTTCATATGCTTTGTTTGCACAAGAATCATTAGTAGAGATAACTTTGCAGGATAAGCTTGATGAGCCAAGAGGTTTCTGTTTCGATACCAGAGGGTTTCAGCATAACGCTAGACCAGATGATGGACTTCAAACTCATACCTGTTATAGCTATCAAGGACAGTTAGCCATTGATCAAGCTTTTAATGAAAATCTTCTTGAGTATGATATTTTTAAACTTGATGGTTTTAATGCTTGTATGAGCCTAAATGGTCAAGAATCTGGCAGTAGCTTAACCTTTAAAGATTGTGAAGAGGTACCAGAACAAGGCTTTAAATTTAATGCTGACGGATTAATTACTCCTTTAATTCTGCCACATTATTGTATTACTGCTGGACCAGGCCCAAGTATTTTAGGTGGTATGGGAATGAGCCCCGGTGGTCATTTAATAAGAACGCTTACTATTGAAGAGTGTAGTAAGGATTTATCTTATAGGCAAAAATGGAGGACAAGAAAAGAGCTTGACTAGATATCTACCATTTATTTCTTACTTCTCTAAGAGCAAGAAAGATATTCTTTTTATTTATTTGTTCTTTTAGATCAGATCTAGTTGAAACAAGATTTTTAATAATAGATTCATTTTCTAGACGAAAGAATGCATTAATTTCCTTTTCAATCCCAATATTGGAGATAAAAGGGTTATTAGGATCTTGATTAGAAATTTTATTTAGTAAATCTATTGCAAATTGATTATCAGGTTCGAGGTGAATAGTAAAATTTATATTATTTTCTATATAATCATGACCTGGGTACAATAAAGTATTGTTATCTAAATTAAATAATATATCTCTAAAAGTTTCATATAGGCTATTAGCGTTTCCTCCATTATGACAATTGCCAGCACCTGCATTAAATAACGTATCACCAGAAAAAAGACATGGTTTATTAGAACGTGATAATAAACAAACATGACTCATAGTATGTCCAGGCGTATCAAGAACCTCTAGTTCAATTGTTTTACCGATTTTTATAATTTGACCTGCTGATAACCCTGTATCAACACCTGTAATAAGCTGTTTTGCATCTTTATGAGCAAGCAGTTTTGCATTTGTTTTAGAGATTAACGCCTCATTTCCGCCTGTATGATCTTGATGATGATGGGTATTAACTATATGCGTAATATCCCAATAATTATTTTTAGCAATATTGTAACATTTGTCATAATCGAGTGGATCAATTGCTACTGCTTGACCTGTCTCACTACATGCAATTAAGTAATTAAAATTTCTATATGAGTTGTTAGTCCAAATTTGCTCGACAATCATTAAGATTAGTAGCCAGGTAGAATGCCGTAGTCGATAATATCATTATAATAACCATCAAGCTTAAGAGTAACCGTGATAGGAAAATCATTTAGATTAAGCCAGAACCAGCCATGCTCTCCTTCAAATGAGGCAATTAGAGATCCTTGGCTACTATTAATACCCTCTACTGTGCCATGCTCCTGATATCTTACAAAAGCACTTTCTGCCCAGTTTGGACCATGACCATGAAAATCAGAATAAATTAAACCATCATTACTAACTTCCCAGCTAAAAATTAGCATTTGCCCAGTACTCATAATAGCTTTAAATTCAGAGGCTTCAAATGCACCCATGGTAATTTCATATGTCTCTGATTTTGGCAAACTTAGGCTTTCTTTATAAACATTAGGGTTAGGAAGAGGTATAGGGTCTCCTGGCAAAGGTATTTCTATAGTATCAATATCTAGACTTTGTCCAACAACATCAGGAATCTGAATTGACATAGTTTCTTGACTGTTTAATTCTGTAAGGCCAATTCTCTGACCAAGGCCTGTTGGGTCAATACCATATTCTGTTGGAAGCACAATAACCACAAGAAGCACTATTGCTAAAATTATTGCAAGGAAAATGCTGTAGAATAGATTTTTATTTTTTTCGCCTTTCATTA
>CEUA01024806.1_pt1 | contig 33042 bp, 51 predicted proteins | sample 361541 | NCBI WGS metagenome assembly CEUA01 (sample SAMEA2623079, study PRJEB7988) | marine metagenome | isolation source: saline water (ENVO:00002010), including
TTGGAACTATTTCTTCACAGTGCTCATCATATTCTGTTCCACATACACTACATGTAAACCATAAATCTTTATTTGGGTTCAATGATTTTTGTTCCATTTGATTCTCCTTTCAATTTAGCACTAGCTTCTAGAATTTCTTTTTGATATTCATGAAAATCTTTAGCATCTCCTTTAAATTCTATATACTGTTTTAAAAAGTTACCAAGGTTGTCAATCATTTCTATAGCAATATTATTAATTCTTGTTAATGCTTCTACTTTTGCGACAACTTCTTTAATTGTTGGCTTTTTTCTTTCCATAGTTTCCTACCTCCTTCCCTTTCTGCGCATTTAGCACATATTCTTAAGTTTTCTTGAGTAATAAAGCCAATCCATAAATACCTGTCGGTATATTTTATGTCATGGCACATATTACATTTCTCATTAGCTTTACCTAAATATTTGACTACTCCAAATATCAAAGACCAAGTCCTTCAAGTCTTTTGTTAGCTTCTGTTCTTTTATCTTCTGGCATACTTTCCCAGTATTCCATAAATATATCGTAAGCATATCTATATTTAACTAATTCAACAACGGTTTCATCATTTGTTTTATCAATATCATCAAATAATTGCTTTATATAACTCATAATACGGGCTCCTTTCCCTTTAATTTACATTGATAATAGTATCTTTGACGTTTATGTATATTCCAAGGTGTAAAGTGTGTATAATCTTTATCTCTTGGGTTTCTACCTAAATGCAAATCTTCACGTGTAATAAAATGTATGTATTCAGTAACTCTCATGACCACCATTTTCTCCATTCTATTTCACGCTTTTTTCTATCTTCTTCAATTTTCTTAATTTTCTTAGTATTTTTCTTTTTATGTTTAATTCTACCTACGCTAGTCATTTTAGGAAAAACACATTTTTCTTTTTTTACCATTTTTTCTCCTTTTAATAAGGGAGCCTCTAAGCATTGACTCCCCTATTATTTTAGCAATTAATCAGTAACGTAAGTCACTGGCGTAACTAAACGACCTGTGATCCGACACCTACGCTTCTGACATTCTTCAACACTACCATTCTTCTTAAGTTCATTAACTCTACCTGATACGGCATTAATGTCGAATCCTGTAGATCTCGTTAACTCTCGAAGAGTGATGCCAAAGTCTTTATCTTGATGGCCTATAGCATATACAAATGATTTAATATAATCACTTTGCGATACTACAGTTCCATCTTCATTAATTTCTTTATACGCTAATCTAGACGTAACTCGTGCCATTTTGTACCTCCTTGCTTTGTTTTAACATATCTTCAGCTTGTTGCTTATTTAAAGCTTCCATTTCTTCATTAGATTCTATCATTCCCCACAATATACATAAATATACTATAGCGTCTGTTAATCTACCTTTTACATTTTCTCTTTGTGATACGTGACCTTTAATATAAGATGCAATACCATCTATATGCTTCATAAGATATATCCAAAGAACCATTTCCTGTGGATTCCCTGTCTGATTAGCTATTCTTTGAAAATTAGCAAATACATTATCTTTATTCATAGCATATTCTTTTTGACCTTCAGTATGCATAGTTTTAACTTTATCAAGTATTGTATCTATCAAAGTTATCATTTCCTTGTGTTTCATTTTAACTTCCCCTTTCTGACAATTCCCCATTTATTAGTCATTGCTGGTTTCTTATTTCGACCTTTATCTTTTTGAGGATGTGTTTTAAACCAATCAAGCATTCTTTTTTTCTTAGCTTCACTCATTTTTTTCATCACTCAATCCTTACGTTATTTACATTTAATCTAACATTAAGAAACTCTTTCTCTCTGTTTTTATCACTTTTAACATGTATCATTTCTATTAAGTTTGTTTCTTTATTCCTATATGGTGTTAATGACAATAATTTATTAGCATTGTATGCCACACGGAATGAACCTCTAGAAGATGATATATCCATACCTTCTTTAAAAGCTGATTTACTAATTTCACTAACAGCAAATACAACTACGTTGTATTTAACTGCAAGTTCCATAAGAGCTTGAGATGCTTCTTCTACTTTCATGTTATTATCTTGACGTTTACTTTTAAATAGACCCATATGATCAACAACAACAAGTTCAGGTTTGTTTTCCATCATAGATATTTTCTTTTCTATATCACTAGGATACGGAGAAGAGTAATCTACAGTAAGATAATCAAACTTGTCTTCTTGTCCATTTTGTAATTGACTATAATGTTGTTCTAATTGCTCGTGAGTCCATTTATTTTCTATCATTACAAATCTAGACCATATTTGTCTTGGAGACATTTCCATCTCAATAAAATATGTTGGTTTCTTTAATGCAACTATCCAGTTCTGTAATAACATTGTCTTCATACTAGCAGGTGGAGCTTGTATAATAACTACTTCACCTGGATAGATAGGAAAGTCTTGTCCATATAAATGTCCTATATTGATAGGGTCATGATCTTTAGCATAGAATTCAATTAATTCTTTTTCCATAGCAGAAGCGCTCATAACAGTTTCTGTTCTTAAACTTTTTCTACCTCTATGCAATTTACATGTACTATCACAATAGAATTTAATTATAGGGTCATCCCATCCATAAGTATATCCTTGACCACCATGACCAGTATAACAACCTTTTATTATATTAATCATTTCTTCTTCTTTAAATGGACTTTCAATACTTACTTTTTGTCTCCAGTTTTCCATGATCATATACACAATATCTTCAGGGAATCTCCATCTAAGATATGAAGCAATTCTTAATGCTACCATATGTCTTTTACCTCTTGGAGCTCCTTCCATCATCTTTTGAATGCATGTATGATGTGCACTATCATGTATTTCTACTTGAGAAACTTTAGGTTTAGATACTTCTTTAACCATAACATTAAAAACAGGATTATCTACAGGATCTACAGGTTCAACTTCTTTTTGTTCTGAAGCATAATTCTTAATAAATTCTTTAAAGTCTTCTTCGTCACAATTCATCATCTTATCAACAAACTCATCCTTTATTTGTACTTTAAATAAACCAGATTTACTATTTCTAGTATTGTTTATTCTAATAATCCTAGTCTTATCTGTTACTGATGGGTCAGCTATATTAAATATACCTTTATCTGTTAACTCTTTCTTTACAGCTATATGTAAATCTTTATGAGCTTCCCATTTAAATGCACTTTGATGTATACCAACATGAAAGCCAGTTCCACTAAAATAAACTTTACTGGGAACATCTAACTGTTTTAGGAGTTCAAGTAAACCACCTAATTTATCTCTTGCATCTGGTGTATTTTCACCATCTACATCAAGTAAGAATTCATTGGGTATATATATCTTACCATCAAAGCCTGATAAAGATTTATTATCACTATAATAGTTCTTTACATCTTCATCATAATCATATAAAGAACAAAATGTATCATTCTCTATTCCTTCCCATCCTTCTATATCATCAGCATCTTGAAAATGATGTCTATTTGATAATCCGAACGCAAATTCTTTAATCATATCCTCTCCTTTTGGTTATATAAGGGGCACTCACATATTCCTTTGCCTCACCATCGCAGTGTCAGGTTATGGACTTACAGGACCAGTTATTGCACCCCTTATCACATTAACTAATTAAAACGGTATTTCATCACTTGATGCTGTACTTGTCTCATTAGTCGTAGTGGAGGATACAAATGTATCTGCTTCACCCTCTGTTTTTGTTAATTTAGGTTTCACAAATTCGTTGTAATACTTCTCTGCTCTACCTTTCCAATATACTACGTCATCATCTGTGAACTTTTCAGCCACATTTTCAAATGCAGTTGGTGCAATTTGCTTTAATATTCTACTATATTTACCATCTTTATATAAGAATATATGAACTTGCTTTCCAGCTAAATGAGCAGGATCATCATCCATTTTAATAACAACCTTCCCATTATCACTTTCTAATCCACCAGTTATACCAGCATTAGCAAATCTGAATACTTGGCCTATAGCCCACTCTTCACCATTACTAATATTAGCATAGATTCTAGCGTTAAAGTTTTCAGGATAGCCTTCAAACCATACATCTATATATTTAGCATCATTATATACTCCATATGCTGCTCTAGATATAGTTGCAGTTTTCCAACCTTCACCATAACTTGTTCCGCCACCTTTACTTACTGTCATTGTTCTAGCCATTGTTTACTCCTTTGTTTATAGCTTTATCTGAAATTGAATTACCATCATCATCTGTTTGTGCGATACCTACCATAGCAGATAAAGAAAATCTTCTTGCATATGTTATTGTTGCACCTACAGCTTGAGCGTCTTGTTTACCACCAATAGGCATCTTTAACTTAGATTTAATCCATTGACCTGATTCATGTAATAACATAGTAGTTACATAAAAACTACCTTTATCACAGGTATCATTTCCCTGTATTACGGATAAACCATTTTTAGTTAATTGTGGAAAGCATGATTTAATTACAGTATCTAAATCAGCATAATCAGACTTGAAGAATGGATTAGTACTACTTTTCTTAGCACCTCTAATTTCAGATTGAGCTTTAGCTAACGCTCCAGCCAATTTATCAATTTTAGGTGACATCCATTCGGTTTTTCTTCTATTTATAGGGTCAGAAATACCCTTGGGTTCTTGAATTGCTTCCATGAATCCTCCCTCTGTTTTGTGTTTTTATTATCCCTAGATGGGGGTTATAATTTACATACTTTATTTCTATTTTCCAAGTATCATTGTAGGAAAGTTAAATGAGAATTTCTTATCATAAGGCTGGTTAGTAATAATCTTTCTAACTGCATTACAAATAAAGCTACCACTCATGTTACTACAATAACTTGTTGCCTTCATTGTACATGGTTCTGGATCAGATTGACCGTCAGGATACCATGTTTTTAAGTACTGCTTTAGTGTTGGTTTAGGCAATATGTATTGTTGATAATGTTCTGCACCCATACGACCATCAATAATAGCAAAAGGCTTATTTCTATTATTAGATATATGTGTTACTGCATCTAATCTAGATTGCATACTATCAAAACCAAGTATTACTATGTCATTGTGCTGACTCATAGGTTGATATTCATTGTCTTCTGGAAATTTACCAAAATATTTATCGACCGTTTTCTTGTTTCCAGTGATATTTATTATATGATGATAGAGACAATCAACCTTATTTTTACCGACATCTTTTATGTTATACTGACTTACACCTATATTTGGTTGCTCAACAACATCTCCATCGTATAAAGCAAAGTTTTCTGCTCCCATTCTTGCCAATTGCATGGCTGCAGAGCTACCAATAGCCCCGCAACCAAGTATATGGTAAGAATAGTCATTCATATTACTAACAATATCACTGAATCTACTATTTTTGTCCATGTATTTCTCCTTTTAAATAACTTTCATTCCAACTTTGTTCATCAGCATAGTCCATATAAGGATCTAATTCCTCATAACCAGGATCACAAGTGATTAAATCCCACGCATGTATTTCTAATAAAGTATCAAAATCACATTTCTCTATTAGTTCTACATGTAATGGCATTTTAGCATTTTGTAATCTTCTATTTATATCCTTTATTTTATTAGCATATTTTTCATAATTAAATTCACCAGCTATAAATGAAGAATTGATACTGTCTACTTTTTCTAGTAGTTGAACCCATGCTGTCCTTACTATATTCATTTCAGTATCTTCATTAAGTTGTGCATTGAATAAAGTAGTTTGATTCATATGATTTATAGTACCATTTTTTGTTACTGATCTCCAATTACTACCAGAGTTATACCAGTTAGTAGATGGTTTAGTACAAAATTTCTCTACTTCATCATTGATTTTCTTAGGTATCTTAAATTCTTTGTCATCATTCAAGATATTAAGTTCAACATCTTTATGCATTACGAAAGGTTTCCATATTGATACTCTACATTTATACTCTTCCTTAACATTTACTACTAAAGCAAAGCTTAAATCACCATCTTCATACTCATCTATAGTATTTGTATCAGTACCACTCCAGAAAGCATCCATTTTAGCATGAGAATGCCACCAACAAAAGCGAATATTCACATTCTTCCACTTCATAGCCATTTTACTGTAATATGCTGCTAATTCAGTTTTATCTAATTCGCATAATGCTGCAGATACTTCTTGTTTCATTATTACTGGATCTGTAATTTGCCAGTCACCATCCTCATCTTGAACAGTTACTGCCATACCGCCTATTTCTGTACTCCATTTATCTGAAGCACATCTGGCGTAATTAATTATCTTATCCCAGTCTTTCTTTTCTATAAATACTTCCATTATCGATTCCTCCTATTATTTACTAGATTTAATGTTAATGCCTCAAGAGCTTCTCTTTCAGCGTTTGTTGTTGTAGGTGAAACTTCTACAGGTTCATCTTTATATATTACTACAGCAGCTTTGTACGATGGACATTCATCTTTTACCGTACAATATGCAGAGCAATAAGATTCTTCTGTAACATTTATTCCATCTTCAGCTTGATCTTGAACAATATGACCATATCCGCAATTTGAAGGTGTCATTTTAGCATTTATATTGTAATATTCATCATTAGCTTCTAAGAAATTAGGCTGTCCAAAGTAAGATCTATTGATTTGATTAAGTGGACCTGTTTGAGTATCATAATGTGTCATTAATCTATCTATAAATATTTTTAATGATATAAAGTCCAACGCTCTTACACAGGAATGAAATTCTTGACTCATACCTCCTACACATGCATATCTAAAAGCATCATTAAATATATTATTATAATTATATGAATATCCATTACCACTTATAAATGGATGTTGTAATCCTTGATAACTACCATACCATCTGCCACCTATAGCATAAAACCAATTCTTGCAACTGTTACCATTGGCTACTCTAATGCTATTTGGTATTCTATTTACATCAAGCTTTGCAGATATTAGACAATTAATTATTTTTACTAATGATATTCTTATAACTATGTAGCCTTCTCCAGGTAAATTAATCTCTGCTATATTATCTGGATTTTCGTAATGCCTATAGTTAATTTTTACATCATTATAATTATATATTATATCTAATAAATAATTAGTAATAACTCCTTCAGTTTCTATTGGACTTATTCTTAAACCAAAAGCACCGTCAGACATTTCATATTGTCTATATAAATGAGCTTTTATTACTTCCCATGACTCAACTACATCATCAGTATTATCTTGCATTACAAGTCCTTGTTGTCTAAAGTTAGTTAATATTTCTTCAATATTTACTAATTCATTTTTAATATTTCTTAACCTCCAATTAGAATTATCTTGTACTCGCTGTACAACTTTTTCTAATGAATTTGCTTTTTTATGCATTTCACCCTGATGCCATAATATATCTTTTATAGTATCATAAGCTCCTGGTCTCCAGTAAAACTTTTTAGTAATACCAAGAGGTTTAGTAGGTGCATGTAAATTATAAGGCCTTGCTATATGATTTTCACCTTGCACGTATCTAGTATTAAATTCATCAATCAATTCTAATACTTCAGCTTGAGGTCCTAATTGAATATTTTCTATTAAGCTTCTCAAGTCTGGATTTAATTCAAATAAGTTTGTTTGCATTGTATCTCTCCTATATTGTGAAGAAGAGGGGATAATTTGAGTAGGATTGTAAGTGTGGATCATCCCCCCATTCTTCTGTGTTTACACTAAACTAGTAGCTACCGCCAGATTTATTATTCTGAACAGCTGCTACCACGGAACCATCTGTAAGTTCATGCGTATCCGCCACATTAGTTCCATTAACTGCAATATCAGCACCAGGGCTAATATCTAACTCAGTTCTTAATTGAGCTACTGTTGTTGATGATACTTCTTTATCAACAAAACCACCACCTGCTAACCATCTTATTGTTCTAACATTTGCCATAATTGGCCTCCTTTACTGTGTTTAGTTAACTATTTCCAGTTATTTAGCTTATCAACATAGCAATCTTCTGCTATTTCCGCTAATTTTTCTATTTCTAGATTATTACTCTTAGTATCCTTAAAATTCATAGTATATTCTTTAAGATTACCAGTTTTATCTAATCTAATTACTTTTACTTTTAACATATCTCAAAACCTCCTGATTCTTTGCAAAATTCAGCAAATCTTTTAACATTTTTAGTATCAAAGGGATAACTTGCCATAAATTGACTGTCTTTATCCTCATTTTTCTCTAACTCTTTTCTGTCTTTTTCAAATTGCTTTGCATATTTATCAGTATGTCCAGATTTTATCTTTTCAAATAATATATTTGCTATTTTTATAGCTTTTTCTTTAGAGATTGTTTTAGAATCATTCCAAAAACCAGCATTTACATCTTTTTGATTAAGAATCTCTTCACATGTATCACATACATAATCCCATAATGGACGCCACCACCATACATTATTACGAAAATATATACCTGGATTATTATCATGATGTTTTTCCATTTCATTCCAGTATGTTTTACGATCATTTTTATTTAAATTATCTTGCATAGACCATTTTTCTGAAAAATCATCAATTGATTCTATCATACCATAAACTGTAGTATCATCGAGTTTTACATTTATTTTGGGTTTTATCCCATGTACATCAAATCCCATGTTTAATCCTCCTCATTATCTTTTAATATTATATTAATTCTATCCATAATTTTACTGCCTAGTTCATCGTTTTTATGTTGTATAGCGATATATGTATAAGTATCTCTCAATACTTGCAATACATCACGAATATTTCTAAAATGTATACCCATTATTTAGACCTCCTTAATATTCCATTAAGTTTACTGTCAGAATATTTAGTCCAGAACTTAGCATTCTTTCCAGAGGATTTATCAACTTTAATAAGGTTTAATTCCTTATTATTTTTAGTATTTTGGACAACTGATGTTACTACTTCATCATTACTTTTGTCACTATATACTATTTTACTTACCAAATCACATAATTTAAATTTCATTGTATTTCTCCTTAGTTAGTTTATTGTAAATTTTTAGAGAGATTAATATGACTCTTTAATTGAGTGCTGCGCAGGTTCATTAGTTATTCGTAGGTAGTCGTAACTAGTCTATCGAAATAACCTACAACTTCAGCCTATCTGTGAAATTGTAAAACATCTTATATCAATCTCTCTAAATAAGACTTATAATCTATCCTTCAATAGAGTATATGTGTCCATTTTTACATTTCCACACACCATTAACCAACCTGATATGTCTAGTTTTTAAGCCCTTCTTAGTAGAAACTACTATTTGAGCTGTATTACCAGACTTACCAAAGCTAATGACGCGAGAAACTTTTAATGATCTAGCCATAATAACCTCCACTTTGTTGTGTGTATTTTATTATGATTATAAGTCAATTCTTTGGGGCGAACCACAGTTATTTCCGAGCCTGTTGAGTGATCTACGTGTCGTCCCCCGTGTGTATTGAATATATCTACTGTTACCATGGAGGCGCCAGAGGGTCATCCATCAATATTCCACACATTGCCCATGCACGTTGAGCTTAAGTTTAAAAGTTACCATCTGCTACTTGAAGGCAAGGTAGTTTAGCACCCCATCTCCACATTTCTACAACTTGATTTCTATCATCTAGCACCAGTTTAACATCATAGTCAGGTTTAATCTGTTCTTCATATAGTTTAAGCTTTACATATCTATCTTTATCATTGTTATCATTTTCTCTGATAAACATTTTAAAATAGTTCCAATCTAAATTAACATATTGTAATATCCATAATAATGTTAATGAATATACATCTGTAAGATGAATAAATGCTGTTTGAGTAGCATCATCTTCTCTTAAACAATCATGATGTCTACATTTTACAGATTGATTATAGAATGCATGTTCTTTTAATTCTTCTAAATCAGTGCATGCAACTATATTCCATTGGCTTATTAAAAACTCTACTTGATCACTACTTGTTCGTATTTTATGTTCTCTTGCACCAGAATAAATTATATTTCTATACATATCTTTAGGTATTGGAACATTCATCCTTGCCGTAGTAAATATAGTAACCCAATCTTTTGCTTTAACCATAGTTTCTAATACATCTATTACAGGTAAATTAGGGTCATCTTGATCACATTTTAAAAACTCAAATGGTGACCTTTTACCATTCATAAGTGCTATAGTACCATCTAAATCACATATTATTGCTGCTTTTTTATCTTTCATTATATTTCTCCTTAATTAGTTTAGTGTAATGATATTGTGGCTGGTAGAGGGTTTGTTATACCTCTAAAGTACTTTGTTTCTATGGGTGTTGCCACCTCACGACACGAATGATAATAGCTGTCACTACCTTACTTATAATAGGTTGACGCCTATTACATCATAAGATTTCACTATGAAAATATCATTCTCTATACATATCGAAACTACGGGTTATATATTAGTATAGATTAGTGCCGACAATAAATAACATAGGTTTCCCTTACATTTTCATTGTTATCCCGTTGCACCTACACATACTTGGTTCGCTAAAACCACACCCAACATCATTAGATGCTCTCACCATGCTCGTCACATGATGAAGTGCTAGGCATTCCCTTAAGTATGCTACCTGCGCCCCTTTATCGTACAGAGCATGAGCACTTCTCGATTATTAAAATAGCCGCTAAGCCTATAATAATCTTACGGTTACTCCCACAGGTTTACCATTTGGTATAATATTTCAATAATGGTGGATCAGACCATTACCTATCATTATACACCACAAACTTGTTTAATTCTTTAGTATGGCAGCATAGATATAAATATCAACGGATTCATTACTTCCATTATACACCACCACACTGGTCGCGAGTAGAGCAATAGCTCATCGAAATCTTAAGCAGTTGATTAGGGCTCTTACATTCTTACTGATATAAAATATATATCGAGTGATGTAAGACTTTAGTTATCCCTTCCACACTTACTTAGGTGGATGCGTTGTTGCGGAGACGGGAGTCGAACCCGATGTTTCTAGCTTATGAGGCTAGCGTGAGCCGTTTCACTCCTCCGCGCTTGAATTACTTAACTACAGCTGGATATATTTGAGTACGCTTGATATTAACATCAATTATACATACTCCATATCCTTTATCAGCAAAATGCTGACAATAACCAGCAACATACGCAGGTGATTTATCATAAAATACTTTACTACCCATAACTTCAGTAGCAACTTGTTTATTGTTATAATACATCTGGGTATACCATTCAACTTTAATTTCATATGGTAACATGATTACTCTCCTCGTTTAATTTAATGAAAACTCAACTTACTTACATCAACGAATACATTACCCCAGATTAGATTTATTGGGTTGATTCTATTACAGATGGTTTAGTGTAAGTTTATACTATATAATAAGTAAAGCACCAATAGTAGTGATATGCTTTTCTGTTGCCAAGCGCATATAATTCTCCGAGTCTTACTCAATTACTATAATTCAGTCAATCTTTACCTAAAAACCTAAAGAACTACTCATCTTTAGGTTTATCGAAAGGGCTAACATATTCCGCTTCAGTCCCAATCTGTAGATCAACTCCAAATATTCTAGCTTCATCAACAATATCTTGTATAACAGTATCTCTCTGTCTTTTAAGATCATATTGAGAAGGTATCTTACATTTCAATATTTGGTTATAACCCGCTTTTGCAGGAGCAGCAGCTATTTTAGGACGAAAGGTTCTAAACACTTTCTTGATTTCATTCATATACATCATCTTATCATCAGTCATGATTACTACCTCCATTATTATTACATTATATTTTATTACTACATTATATTTTATATATTATATATATTAAAAAAATCTATATGATTTTTAACTAAAATTTCCTTTTGGAAATCCGCCCGATAGGGCGGTTATAATCAAAAAGACCACACGATAAAATGCTACAATTTTGAAACCTTTTCTCTTCGTGAACCTAACATAATATTTTACCATCCTCTTCGACAAAATCTAGGATTGCTTACACAAAACCGACTAGTTAGTATGTAAAACTCGTAAGTCATTGTATTTCAGTAACTTAGGAGCATTAAATAATTCTTGATTTTTTAAAAAAAAGTATATAATATATGATATAATAATTTTTTGAAAGGAGGTTGTAGTTATGGCTTTAAAAAAGTATGTATTAACTATTGAATTTGATGATAACGGAGATAACTGTGAATATATTGAGGAAAAGATCATTGACGACACCTCTGATAGTAAACGAATAATATACGAGGTAGAAATGGATAAGTACTTTAGTGATACGGATCTGGCTTGCTTAACTGATGATTTAGCAGAAGCATAAGTAAGCGGCCGCTGGCGCGGCCTCGTTAATAACCAGGGAGATAATAATGGATGTATGGACATTGGGCGAGAAGTATAAAGCGCAAGCGAAAGAACTCAAGCAATTAAAAGCTCGAATAAAACATATGGAGGAGTATCTATCTGTTTTAACTAAGGAAAAAGAGGTTAAACAGAGAGAGGTGAAGAAAGATGAGAAGCTACAAGATAAAAAAGCTAGTTCATCACGTGTTCGAACCAGAAGACCAGCTGCCGCAAAGTCTTAAAGTAATTAGCGACTGGAGGGATGGTGAAGTAGGCGACTGGGTAAGAACTGATGATGAGTGCGTCATTCAAGTATTAAGACGAGGGCAGATGTTACGCTCGAAAGGTAGAGATAAGGTCAGAGAATACATAGGAACGTGTACTGGTACATTTCCTATAGGACCCCGTGTAAAGATGGATGCATCTAAAAGGGCCAATATATACTCATTCGGGGGGAGTAAAAGCCCAGATAATATTCTCTTAGACCGTAAAAATCTGACCAAGGCTGAATCTGTCTTCGTTTTATACCTTTCTCAAGGTATGAAGCCAGAACAAGCCTACTTAAAAGCATTTCCTACTAATAATATTAGGTATGCAGTAGAAAAATCAAGTAGTCTAGTAAAAACTGAAAGGATTAAGACAGCTATGAAAGAAGAATTAAAGCCAGTATTAGAAGAATTAGGTGTAAATGAAGAATATATACTTAAAGGTATTAAATCAGAGGCTGAGACGGCTGAGAAGTCTGATACTAGATTAAAAGCTTTATTTAAATTATCTGATATAATGGACTTAGAGGATAAAGGTCAAACTAAGGTTACACAAATATCAGGCGCAGTCTTTAAAGGTTTTGGGGAAAATGTTTTAGAAGAAATAAAAAGACCAAAAGAAATAGAAAAATGAGTTTTTTTAGTACATTTAAAGATTATGTTAAAGCAGACTCTGATATAGTTGAAAGTAGAATAAAAGAATGTAGTACATGTCCTTTTTTAACTAAAAATTTTCGATGCACTCAATGTGGGTGTTTTATGAAAATAAAAACATTACTTGGACCTGCAAAGTGTCCAATTGGAAAATGGTAAAATGGCTAATATTAATAAACATAATATATCAAAAGAAGAAGAGACTTTAGAATTAGCAAAAAAAGATATGATAGCATTTGGTAAATTATTTTTAGCAGATGATTTTATGAGGTCAGAAACACCGTTCTTTCATTATCAAGTAGCAGATATTATTTCTAACAAAGATATTAAACAAACAGCAATTATTTTACCTAGGGGTCATGGAAAAACAGTACTTACAAAATGCAATATACTTCACGATTTTGCTTTCACTAAAGATCCATTATTTTATGGTTGGGTTGCAGCCTCTTCTAAAATTTCGGTTCCCAATCTCGACTATATTAAATATCATTTGGAATATAACGATAAGTTTTTGTATTATTTCGGTAATTTAAAAGGAAGAAAATGGACAGAAGATGATATTGAGCTTAAGAATGGTTGCAAACTTATTAGTAAGTCCAACTTATCAGGAATTAGAGGAGGCGCTAAGTTACACAAGAGGTATGATCTTATCGTCTTGGATGACTTTGAAGATGAAAATAATACCGTTACGCCTGAGTCTAGAGCTAAAATCAGTAATCTTGTTACAGCTGTTGTATTTCCTGCTCTTGAACCTGGTACTGGTCGTCTTAGGATCAACGGGACTCCTGTTCATTTTGATGCTTTTATACAAAATATATTGGTTGGCCATGACCAAGCTAAAAAACGTGGTGAAAAATTTAGTTGGGATGTAGTTACATATAAAGCTATACTAGAAGATGGTACACCGTTATGGCCTTCGTGGTTTGGTGAAAAAGAAATGGAGAGGAAGAAAAAGTTTTATTCTGATTCTGGTCAACCGCAGAAGTTCTATCAAGAATATATGATGGAAGTTCAAAGCAAAGAAGATTCTATATTTACCAGAGATCATATAAAATATTGGGAAGGAAGCTTTCGGTATGATGAAGATACAGAAGTATCATATGTTATTAATAAAGGTGAAGAAATACCTGTCAATGTTTTTGCAGGTGTTGATCCCGCCACTGATAGTACTAGGCGCGATACTGACTTCAGTGTTTTATTGTATGTCGCAGTTGATGGCAATAATAATGTATATGTGCTTGATTACGTTCGCAAGCGTTCGATACCTGTTCTTGGGATTCCTGGAGAAAGTAAAAAAGGGATTGTGGATTATATTTTTGATTATAACAAAACATATCACCCTTCCATACATACGATTGAGGATACAAGTATGTCCAAACCAGTTTTCCAAGCGTTGGTATCAGAAATGCGTAGACGAAACGACTTTAGCGTTAAATATAATGCGGAAAAACCTGGCACAAGAATGTCGAAACGTGATAGAATTCAAGAAATTCTGGCGCAAAGATTCTCAATAGGTAGCGTTCATTTAAAAAAAGAACAATATGAATTGCAACATGAGATTTTAATTTTTGGACCACGTATGGGACATGATGATACAATTGATGCTTTGGCTTATGCTTGTAAGTATGCTCATCCACCAAAATCTATGAAAAAAAGCAAAAGTGGAGATTGGTATAAACATAAACCCTCAGCAAAAAGCTGGGTAGTAGCGTAAGGAGATATAATGTTCAAAAAAACAATGAGTAAAATGTTCCCTCGAATAAAGTCTAATAATAAACTTGGAATGGGACAAAAGCCTGGAATGAGAATGAAAAGAAAACCAGGATCTGGAGGTTCCAGAAGAATGGGAACTCCAACAATAGGCAATATTTTAACAGGAAGAAGAAATAATAAGAAAAAAATGTATTAATGGCTTCTAATAATCAGATATTTGATGCAATAAATAATGTAGATCCTGAAATTGATTATACAGGAGCTAATGCTGATTATTATTTAAACAAATATGTTAATAGGCCAGAAGATGCTGGTACTTTAGAAGGAATTCATAAAGTTTTTAGCGATATGGGAATTGTTTTTCCAGGGGCAGATGCACTTAATGCTGCTTTATATACTGTTGAAGGAAATTATGGAAAAGCTGCTATATCATTTGCGTCTATACTACCTGCTATTAATGAAATAAGAAAAACTCAAAAAGTATTAAAGCAAAGTGGTGAGCCTTTAGTTAAAATATATAGAGGATATAGAGATTGGTATCCTGGATCAATGATAAAAAATGATCATTTTGTATCTAGTGGAGAAAGAAGTATGAGAATGGTAAGAGGTGAGCGTCAAAAAGTTTTATATACTGCTACTGATAAAGAACAAGCAATGCATTATGCACAAGGACATAAAGATGGTATAATATTAGAATTTGAAGTACCTGAATCTTATGTTTTAAAAAATGCATTAAATGCTTGGGGTAAACAGGCATTAAGAACAATAGATGATTTGTATGATGAAGCTGGAACATATCTTGGCATGCCTATATGGGAAAAGGGATTACCTAAGCAATTTTTAAAAAAAGTTCATAAAGTATACGATGAATCAAAAAGCATCGATGTTTATTAATTAAGGAGATTAAATGGCAAAAAGAACAGATAAAAATGCATTACGAATAAAAGATATATTTGAAATAGCAAATGGTGAATATAGAGCCCAATGGGAATATATTAATCAAAAAGGTGTAGATTTTGCTAATGATAATCAACTAACTGATGAAGAGAGGGTTGCATTAGAAGAACAAGGCATGCCAACATTCACAATCAACCGCATTATGCCTGTAGTAGAAATGTTAAATTTTTACGCCACAGCTAACAAACCTAGATGGCAAGCCATTGGCGCAGAAGGTAGTGACATTGATGTTGCTGCTGTATTTTCTGATATGGCCGATTATATATGGGACAATTCTGATGGATCCTCTCTTTATGCTAATGCTGTTAATGATGCAGTTACAAAAGGAGTAGGCTATCTACATATCACAGTAGATACTGATTCAGATAATGGGATGGGGGATGTTGTTATTAAAAATCCAGAACCATTTGATGTTTTTGTAGATCCAAAATCAAGAGATTTATTATTTAGAGATGCTTCATTTATTTTAATTAGAAAAATTTTACCTAAAGATCATTTAATTTCTATTTATCCTGATTATAAAAATAAAATTAAAAAAGCTGGTTCATTAAATGATAATGAATATGATTATAGTGAAAAATCTAGATCTACCACTATGAAAGATTTTGGTTATAAAGATATTAACTCTTCAGATACATCTACTTTAGAAGGAGATAGAGAAGAAGCTATAGAATATTTTGAAATGTATGAAAAAATTAAAATTAAATATGTTAATGTATTTTATCAAGAACCATTAACTAAAGAAGTATTGCAACAAATACAACAACAAGTTTCAGTAAAAATGCAAGAAATGCAAGCTGAATTAGAAGTAGGATTTTTAGAACAGCAAAAAGCTATGGAGATGGCAGTCCAATCTGGAGAAATGATTCCAGAAAGATATGAATTAGAAATACAAAAATTACAACAAAATATGCAAATGCAATTACAACAAGCTCAAGAACAAATGACTGCTGAATTACAAAAAAATGCTAGTATAGTTCAGAATGTTGTTATTAGTGATAAAGAATATCAAATAATGGTAAAAGATACTGCTTTTAAAGATAAAATTGTTGATGCAGTTGAATTTCATGGAACAAGAATACAAAAATGTTGCATTGCTGGAGATAAAACATTATTTACAAGAATTTTACCAGAAGGGATTACAGAATATCCTATTGTACCATTACATTATAAATGGACAGGAACTCCATATCCAATATCGGCAGTTTCTCCATTAATAGGCAAACAAAGAGAAGTTAATAAGTCTCATCAATTACTTATACATAATGCTTCACTAGGTAGTTCTTTAAGATGGATGCATGAAGAAGGAAGTATTGATACTGATTATTGGGAAAAATATGCAAGTTCTCCAGGAGCATTGTTGCCAATAAGACCTGGTTCTCAAGCTCCACAAGCTATTCAACCAGCTCCATTAAATAGTGCATTTTTTAATATTGTTCAAAATGCAAAAGGAGATATGGAATATTTAGCAGGAATATATTCTTCTATGATGGGAGATACTGGATCTCAACATGAAACATATAGAGGTATGTTGGCTATGGATGAATATGGTACTAGAAGAATTAAACAATGGATGCAAAATGCTTTAGAGCCTGGATTAAAACAAATTGGGTTAGTTGTGAAACAATTTACTCAATCTGTTTATACTGCTCATAAAGTATTTAGAATTGTTCAGCCTAGTGCTATTCAAGAACAAAGAGAAATTGAAATTAATATTCCTATATACAATGATTTAGGTGAAGCTGTAGGTAAATTAAAAGATTATGCATCAGCTAAATTTGATATTAGAATAGTTGCAGGTTCTACAATGCCTGTTAATAGGTGGGCATATTTGGCTGAATTAAAAGATATGATGCAAATGGGTATTGTTGATGATATAGCTGTATTAGCAGAAACTGATTTAAAAAATAAAGAACAAATTGCTAAAAGAAAAAGTGTATATTCTCAGCTACAAGGTCAAGTTCAAGGAATGGAAGAACAACTTAAAAAACAAACTGGAACTATTGAAACATTAGAAAGACAATTAGTTCAAGCTGGTATAAAAGATAAAGTCAATAAAGCAGAAGTTGAAATAGCTAAACAAAAATCTCAAGTTGATACAGACACTAAAAAAGAGTTTCTTGAAACTCAAGCAAAACAAAAACTTGCACAAAAAGTTGTCATAGATGAAGCTAACCAGCAAAAAGAAAGAATTAAAATGGAAGCAGATAATATAATAAAAAACTTGCAATCTAATACTGAAAAGAATTAGATTATACTCAAATTTCTTAACATAAAGGAGAAATAATGATAAAAGAAGAAGGAAGTAACTCAATTCCAGCGACAGAAGCTCAGGCTGAAGATGCTGTTTTTGACTCTGACAATTTCTTTGAAAATCTGGAAAGTTCCGTTAATGGAATGCAGACAGAGGGAGAAGAACCAATTACCACACAACAGGTAACCCCTAATGATAGTGGCCCCGCAAAGGTAACCCACGCTAAATCACAAGGATCCGAACAAGTGGACTGGGACAATGAGAACAACCCATATAAAAAGAGATACACGGATTCAAGTAGAGAAGCTACGAAAATGTATGACGAGCTTAGAGACTTGAAACCCTTCGTACCAGTTCTTGAAGCAATGAAAAGAGACAGTGGTCTTGTTGATCACGTACGTGGATATTTGAAAAATGGAGGTGCTCCAAATCAAACTATTCAAAATAAATTAAATTTACCTGAAGACTTTGTTTATGATGCGAATGAAGCTGTTACAGATCCAAAATCTGATTCAGCTAAAGTTCAACAAGCTCATATTGATAGTCTTGTTCAAAGTAGAGTTAATCAAGTTTTGTCTAGGGAGAAGAAGGCTGCATCTCAAATGCAACAAAAAATAGGTCTTAAAAAGCAGCAAGAAGAGTTTGTTAAAAGACATGGAATGACTGCTGAAGAGTTTGATCAATTTAAATCTGCTGCATCACAAAGAAAAATGACTCTTGATGATGCATACTATATTTTAAATAAAGATAAAGCTACTAAAAATGTTGCAAATAATACTAAGCAAGATATGCTTAAACAAATGAAAAATGTACGTAATATTCCAGCAAGTGCTTCTGACTCAAACAATCAAGGCAATTCGCAGAAATCACCAGATAATAAACTGTTTGATAATATGCTAAGTCTTGATGGTGATGTAGATAACTTGTTCGGATAGATACTAATTTTAGATCATCTACCGAGCGCAATAATAACAAACCTGACCGAAGGTATATAATGATATATACAGCTGAGTGATGGTTAAAGGAGATGATTAAATGTCTGATATATTTAATGTAGAGACTTATTCAGATACCACATCGAGTTCTGGCGTTACGTCAGGTAGTAGATATGGTGCGGGTCTTGACACTGGTGATCTTCGTAGAAAATTTAACTTTGGTGACAGAGTTTCTGAGTTATCAATAGCTCAGGATCCGTTTTTTAGATTTGTAAGTAAAGTATCTAAAAAAGCTACTGATGATCCAAGTTTTAAATTTACTGAGAAGAGACCTTCATGGCATAAAAGATATGCCTATGTAGTAGCACAAAAAGTATCTGGTTCAGCTGAACCACATGATGCTGAAATCGATGATACAAGTACTGCTAGTGCTGTTGCTGTTGGTGGAACAGTTAAGTTGTACATGGCGACAGATTACTTGTCAGCAGGTAACCTAAGTAGTATTTATGGTGCTAGTAGTGGAGCTGTAAATGTTGGTGGAACTGGAACTAGACCTGAGTTTTTATTAGAAGGTCAGTTAATTAAAGTTCCTGTGAGAGCTGAAGGTACTGCTACACATGAAACAACTGGATACCATGTAGTTAAAATTACAAATGTAGAAACTGAAGACCTTTCTAGTAGTATGGGTGTAGATAATGATAATGCAGAATGTAAATTGATTACAGGTACTGTAGTAAAGAAAGCTAGTGACAATGAACTTGCTTCATATATTCTTAATACTGGTTTTAGTACAGGAGCTTCTGGTGGATCAAATGTTGTTTCAAGTGAAAGTATTGCTGGTAAATTAGAACCTTTACGTTCTTATGTTATTGGTTCTGCTTTTGCTGAAGGATCTGGTTATCCAGAAACTTGGAAAGATCAACCTTATTCAACTGGACAAGGTCAAACTCAAATATGGAAAACTTCAATGGCTATGACAAACACTGCGAGAGCAACTGCATTGAAATATGAATCAAATGAGTGGGCTAGGGTCTGGAAAGAAAAGTTAATTGAGCATAAGTATGATATTGAACAATCATTATTATTTGGTTCTCAATATTCTGATGCATCTGGTGTAAATTATACACAAGGAGCTGTAGATTGGATTTCTACTTATGGTAATTCTTTTCAATTGAATATCAATTCTAAAACAGCTGATAGCTTTTTAGATGATCTTTCTAATTTATTAGATCCAAGATACAATAATAGTAAAGCTAATGTATTTTTCTGCTCTACTGCAGTTTATAATTGGTTACATAAATTAGGTGGATACTTCCAAAATAATTTGGAAATTTCAACTAACTTTAGAGCTGATTTAGCTGTAACAGGCAGAAAAAAAGTTCTTGGCTTAGATACTACAACTATTTCAACAGTATATGGTGATATGAACGTTGTTAGAAATATTCACTTAGATGGCACTAATATTGCTATGCTAGGTGTTAATATGAAACATTGTGCTTATCGTCCATTAGTTGGAAATGGTTTAAATAGAGATACATCCGTCTATGTTGGTGTGCAAACACTTGAAAACTCTGGGGTCGACAGACGAGTAGACATGATATTAACTGAAGCTGGAATGCAGTGGGAAATGCCTGAATCGCATGCACTGTGGGTTAATTCCGCTTCGTAAATAAGGAGATAAATCATGGCAAATCCAATTTATGGACAAAATAAGGTAGATGAAGTATTATCTGACTTAGGTAGAATACTGGCTTATGGTAAGCCAGGTGGTGCTAGTTTAGCTCTTAATAAACTAGAGCATACTATATCTGCTGCAAGTACAGACGATAAAACCTTTGTAGATGCTATGCCTGCCTCAGGGAATGCAAACATTCAAATCTGGGGTGGTTACATCGAAGTAAAAGGAATGAGTCCTGGTGCTACTTTAGATCTTGACTTTGGTCATACAAGTCATTTAACAATATTCCAAGAAGCTATTAGTGATAATGGAATTTATGGTTTAGATGCACCGTCGTATGAGGCTTCAGGAGAAGATGTAGTAATAACTGTAACATCTAACGACTCGACTACACCTGTACACTGTAAGATTGTTTTACTAGGTGCTGTTCCTGTTACAAGTTAGGAGGATAGTTAAATGAGTAAATACTGGATAGCTAATAATCCTAATAGTGAAGTTACTGATGCTGAGGCACAAAAAGTAGAAGAGTTATCTGCTACTGGTGTGTCTTTAGCTGAGCTTAACTTAATTGATGATATGGTAGCATCTGTATCATTTACTGTTGCCGCTGAGGCTGGTGAAGCAATTACAGTTAGTTGTCAGTTTAAAGATGCAGCTGGTTCTGATATGACTTCAGCTAGATGCTTAAGAGCTTACTTGTCAGCAGATTCTGCAGGTCAAACTGCAGCTAGTTCTTCTGGTTTAACTATAACATCTGGTACTGATGGGCTGACACAAGTGTCAGTTGATTCTAATACTATTAATATGTTATGGTTAACAAGTGAAGCTGACGGTGATGTAGATGTAGTAATTACAGATGCGTCTGGTGGTACTTTAACTAACTATTTAAATGTAGTAACACCTGATGGTAAAATACATACCAGTGGTGCTATAACATTTGCATAGTGATTAATAGCTAGTAAATATTTGGGGGCTGTGACTGCGGAGAGCTTCCCCTCCCTGTAGTCGCAGTTCCTGAATTTAACAATAACGATCTCATTCACGGGTAGTCATACCCTTAGAGAGGAAGGAAATAAATGACGTTTGAGGAACAAATAGAAAGTTTAACAGGATTGACTATATCAAGTACAGGAACTACTCCTACGCAAGATGAAGCTAGTCAATTTCTAAAAGATGGAATAAAAGATGTTATCAATAAATTAATTGAAATATCTCCTGCAGAAACTGCAAAATTTACAGCAACAACTCATGATGCAGAAAATAATGGTATTGTTATTACAGGTAAATCAATTGCTATAGTAAGAGAACATGATAGTACTTCTATATTACGACCATGTACATTAATTTCATCTCAAGATAGATATGAAGCTACAGATGTTGATAGTATTAAATATAGATCTGCATACAATCCAGGTTATTACATATTAGATGGTAAAATATTTTCTGTTCCAGCTTCTGCTTCTGGTAATAATGATTTAATTGTGACTCAAGTTACTTATCCCTCTACAACATATTTAGAATCGACTATTATTAATTTTCCAGATGAATTTGAATATTTAGTTGTTATTTATGCCTCAATGAAATCTTTAGAATCAAAAATGGCAGAATATACTATAACTGAAGAAGATAGTGAATTAGCTCAATCTTTAGGGTTAAATATAGCATCTTTAGGAAAACAATATAATGAAGGATTATTAGTAAAAACACCTCAACAAGAAAGACGACCACGTCAAGCAGAAAGTGAAAGGCAATAATGACTATTAAGCAAATTATGGAAAGAGTTGGATTAACAGAAACAGGTCGAGCTGTTGCATATATAAAAGATGCATTAGAAGAGATTAATGTAAGGTCTGAAACACATATTACAACTTCAAAAATAAGTTTAGCTAAAGATCAAAGATTATATGATATACCTAATCATGTTATTCAAATAAAAGATGTAAGAGTAAAAAATCATTTAAATTCTAAAAATGAATACAGATCTATTTCTAGATTAATACATAAACCTTTAGTTAAAGATGCGGACGGAGTATAATTATGGCAGAAGTTAAAGAATACGGATATTATATAGAAGGCAATAAAATTGCTATTGTTCAAAAAGATATTTCATTTGATAATGATGTTAATTCCAGAAATTATGGACCAGATGCAGATAAAATATTATGGAAATCTCCATTAGAAAGTGTAACTGATGGTCTTGAGTTGCAATATAGTTATGTTCCTGACTATAGAATTAATGATGCAAGTGATACTCAAGCTATTACTGGATATGAGGAAGAAGGAACAGGTTTGTTAAAAGTAACAGGAAGTAGTTTATCTACTTCTGCATCTATAACTCATATTGTTATAGAAGGATTAGACAATTTTAACGGTTTACATAAAGTAAAAACATTACATTCTGATTATTATATATTAGAAACTAAATATAATGGCCCAGATGTAACTAATGCTGGTACAATGTCAATAGATGTATCTGTGTTGCAAGATGAATCATTTGAAATAGATTTACCAACATATTTACAAAAAGCATTAATTTATTATATAAAATCTAAATTTTTTGAGGATTTAGGTGATTTAGAAAAAAGAGAATATTTTGAAACTTTGTTTTTAGAACAAGTAGAAAGACATAATAATGCAAAAATTGCAGGATTTAGAGTTATAGCTACAAGTTCTAATGCAATAAAATAACAATAATAAACAAGCCCATTCACGCACAGCCAGTGCTTAGGGTAGGAGGTAAACATGGCAGGATATAAAATACATAACTTCACAGTTCAAGAAGCTCAAAATATACAGATGGGTCAATGCCCTTCTGCATATTTAGATTCAGGGACTGCATTTGAATCCATAGCAAATGGATTAGTTGTAATAGCTGTTCAAGTAATACAAGATACAAGTTTTGCTCAATTATTAGCAGAAGATCCACATACAGGTATTGGAACAGGAGCAGGTAATGACAATTCACATAACCCTGGTGAAACTGGTGATAAAATAGGAACATCAACAATATTTCCAGCAGGTACAGTATTATATGGTAGATGGACAACCGTAGAAGTTAATGATGATAGTGGTATTGTAGTTCTTTACCTGGGTAAATAATGTTAGGCTTAGGTAATAGGATCAAAACAAGTCAAGAACCTAACAAGGTTTGTGGTTATAATATGACTCAGGATACTAGGTTTTTAAGAACTATAGGAACTGGAGATACTGATTTTGATAATCTTACAGGCTATACTTTTTTAATTTTTCTTGAAGATACAGGTGGAAGGTATCAAACTTTAAGCAATACACATTTTCCTGCTGCGCTTTCTATTGGAACTACTAATGTTGGAATGGGTGCTGAATTTACATGGTACGCAGGTACAGATAGTGTTGTTATGCGTAAATATGACGGCAGTGGTGCAACCACGAATAATCAAAATGTAAATCTAGGTGGTTCACAAGCAAATCTTTGGGCTAATCATAATGCTAATGATACATGGGTAGGTTCATCTTCAAGTACTTTTGCAGTAGCTCAAACTTTTGGAGATACTACAGACGCAGGCGATGAATATCAAGACTTTTATTTTAGTAGTAGGTCAGTTTTAAGAAAAACTACAGATATTGATGTTGATAATACTGGAGATATAAGTGTCAGTGGTTCTGAAATAAGAATATGCGATGGTGTAAATTCTATGTGGGATTTAGATTATATAAGTAAAGGTTTAAAAGTAAATAAAATAATGTTTTGGAAACAAAAAATTACAAATAATGAACTTTACAGATTATGTGGATATGGTGCTCCTTCATCATATAGTGAGTCTGGAGTAAATGCTGTTATGGGTGTTGATTGTTTTAGAGATAGGGCAAGGTTTTTTGGAAGTAGTAATGTTAAATTTGCAGAAATTAGCGTTACACAACCTCATCATCAATGGGATTTTACTAGTGTAAAAAGAGTTGATAGTGAGGATAATAGTAGAGCTCCAAAAGGATATATAAAAGATGGAACAGGAGTAATTAATGATACTGGTTCTGAAGGAGATAAACCCTTAACATGTAGTGGTCCAGCTGCAGTAATTAGTTTTCTTGATCCTGCTAATAAACAAGCTGTAGGAACTAGATAATGTATATAATAATAAACACATCAGATATTACAAGTGAAATGACAGAAGGTTCTAAAAGAGTCTTTGAAAGCATTGATAAAAGTAAATCAGTTATAATGTTTTATGAAAATTCAGAAATACCTGATGCACTAGACAGTTATGACAAGTTAAATGTAAATGAATTTCATTCTGAGATAGAAAAAGATTTAAATTTTTGGTTAGGTAGAGATAGTTTAATTTAAATAAAGGGAGTAGTAATGAAAAAAACAGAAAAGGAAGCTCAAAAAAAAGTTACAATAGATTCTAGGATAGAAGGATTGAAAAATCAACAAAAGGAATTGAGTCGTCTATTTGATAAGATTCAAGGAGCAATAGAAGTTCTTGAGGAAATAAAAAGAGAAGACAATGAAAAAACAGATTAGGGAAATTATTGAATGGAGTCTAAAAGAAATGGATCTCTATTCAGAAGATGCAGTAGACTTGGTCTACAAAACAGGGAATGCCGAAACAGGATATAGGCATTTAAAACAAATGGGAGGTGGTCCAGCAATTGGGTTCTGGCAAGTAGAACCTGCAACGCTTATTGACATAATAGATAATTACGTGAAATATCGTCCTAAGCTCGAAAAACGCCTCAAATTGTTAGGTTTTGATAAAAGGGATATGGAAGTAAGGGTAATGGGTAATTTAGCCTTACAAGCAGCATTTTGTCGTTTAAAATATAGAAGAGACAAATATCCACTACCAAAAGCTAATGATTTAAAAGCTCAAGCTGAATGTTGGAAAAGAGTATATAATACTCACCTTGGAAAAGGAACTATAAAACATTTTATGGAGGCTAATGATGAATAAGATTGTAAAAACAGCAATAGTAACGCCAGATAAACATTTTCCATTGCATGACCAAAAAGCTATTAATGTAGTATGTCAAGCAATTGAAATTGTAAAGCCTAATGCATATATAGATTTAGGGGATACTGGTGAATGGGAATACTTTAGTACTCATTACTGGAAAGGACGATCTGCTAAACCAATGGAAGATTTAATACCATTGCTAGATAAAGATGTAAAAGCTGTTAATAAAGGTATGAATCAAATTGACAAAGTATTAGATAAGGTCAATTGTCAAGAAAGGCATTTTGTTCAAGGTAATCATGAGGTATGGTTAGATAAATTTGTTACAAGGTATCCTTACTTAGATCAATATATGACTTATAATGCTTTAAAATTAGAAGAAAGAGGTTACGAGTATCATCCCTATAATAGACAGCAAGGTTTAAAAATAGGAAAACTTAATTTTACTCATGGAAAGTTTACTTCTAAATATCATTCTTTTAAACATTTAGATGTATATGGTGAAAGTATTATGTACGGACATACTCATGATTTACAAAGACATACTAAAACTCATAGAGGCGGTACAATAAGTGCCTGGAGTTTAGGTTGCTTAAAAGATATAGAAGCAGATGAAGATTGGTTAAGAGGCAGTTTAACTAACTGGAATCACGGATTTGCTATAGTTAATTTTTTTACAAATGGTAATTTTAATGTTGAAGTAGTAGAAATTATTAACGGAAAGACAACTTTATGGGGACAACTCATAAAGGGATAATTTATGGAGAATAATGGAACAAGAAACAATAGAAAATTTAATAGGCGAATATGGCTGGATGGCTGCAGTAGCATTCTTGTTCTTAATAGGACGTAATACAATTGAATCTCTAATTGAAGCCATTAAGGTTTTTGCTGGAGATGATTTAAATACAGATGATGTAATTATTTTTGATGGAAGACCTGCTCGAGTTGTTCGAGTGGGATTATGGAAAACAATACTTTTTGTATACGAAGTCGGATGTGCTAATGGTAAAGCAATAGTTAAAGGTGGAAATAAAGTCGCTATACAAAATGATAAACTAAAAGACCATTTAATAGAAAAGCCTTTACCAATGCTAGATTTAAAAAAATGGGATGACTGTGAGGATTAAATGCAGGATACATTAAAAATTTTAAGTAATTACCCTGAACTAGGAATAACTAGTAGTTTAGGTTCAGGTGTAATACATTGGTTGGGAGTTTTAAACCCTATATTAAGTTTTATATCACTTACTATAGGAATAAGCATAGGAATAATGACGATATATACTAAAATAAAAGGAGTAAAATAATGGCAACATTAACATCGCAAATAACTGAAACATTAACATTAAATGGGACAGCTCAAGGCGGAACTAATACATTTACAATTACTGGTATTAATGAATCATTTAAGCATATTGTAGCTTGTACTACTGATAGAAACGAATTATTTGCTGCAGTAGGTTCAGGTACAGATAGAGGTAGTTTTATTGAGTCTGATATTAGATATATAAGGATTTCTAATCTTGATGGAACTAACCATGTAGTATTGTTTTTTAAAAACGAAAGCAATGATGAGTTTGCAGTAAAGCTTGATAAAGGACAATCATTTATTTACAATGCTGATACAGCTGGTGGAGTAGTTGATACATTTGATGCTAATTCAGCAGGAACTGCAAGTTCTGGGCAAATAGCTGATTTAACAAATATATATGCTCAAGCTGACACTGGTACATGTAATTTAGAAATATTTGTAGCAAGCGTATAAAATAAAGGAGATATTATGCCTAAAGTTGGAACAAAGAAATTTAGCTATAGTAAAGCAGGTAAAGCTGCTGCTAAAAAATATGCTAAAAGAACAGGTAAGAAAATAGTTAAAAGTAAAAAATCTAACAAAAAAAGCTATAACATAACCAAGAATATAGGTTACTAATGTATTATGCTCTTAGTATATTATATTTTCTATTAGGTTTTTCTATAGTATTTGGTATAGGATTTTATATATTAAGTGATAAATTTTTTGATTTTTATCTTGATGATTTCACTGAAGGAGAGGATTGGTAATGTTATTAAAGAAAGCAGCATTAAAATTATTAGTTAATCAAACTATTAAAGCAATTGAAAAAATTTCAGATAAAAAAATTGCTCGTGATCATCATAATAGAATTAAAGAACTAGAAAACGAAGTAAAAGAATTAAAAAAAGATTCGCATCCACCGCAAGAATACGTATGTTGTAAAAACTGTGGATGTAGAATAGCTAAAACGAAAAACAAATAAAGGAGAAATACTATGATGTCATTTATTACAGCAAACTGGGAATGGGTCTTATTAGGCTTATATGTCCTAGAAAAAGCAGTAAAACTAAGTCCTTCTAAAAAAGATGACGTAGTTTTTGATATGATATTAAAACCTATTATAGATAAGATTAAAAAATAGGTGGCAAAGCAAGTCTTAAATATAGTAGATTTTTCTGGCGGTATAAACAAAGCAGTAGATAAACGTGATATAGAATTAAAGCAAATTGTTGATTCAGACGGCTTAATGAGTTATCGTGCAGGGAGATTAACGCTTAAAGGGTGTTTAAATACTATACCAGGACTTAATGAAAATACTGGTAGCTTTTCATCTCAGTATATATCAGAAGGGATTCCTAATTTATATGGTATATTTCCTGAGTTTGGATTTCGTATTTTTGGAAAAGCTAAATGTACAGGTGTTTCTGGCACTACTGGAACTTATACGGTAGAGCCAGGAACTGCCTATCATTCTTTAGATTTAGGAGCAAAATTAACAGTAATAACGACAAACACTGATAGTCAGTTTTTAGGTAAAAATTTAATTGTTACAGAGATTGTTAATAATACAAGCTTTAAAGCAGATGATTCAACTGGAATGAGTACTAATGGATTAATTTATTATGCTTTAAACGCTCAATATGATTCAAATGAAATATTAAACTCTATTAGCACAACTAATTATGATGATAATAAATATTTCTTTAAAGCCACTCAATATGGTAAGTTTGGATTTTATAATATAGGTAGTTTTAGACATTGGTACGGAAGGTCAGATGAAGGATATTCCAATCATTTTAGTAATGATCCTTGGTATTTTGATACAAAATATTTATGGGATTGGAAACAAGATAATACAGAGCTTTTAAATCAAGGGAATATTAATCAAACTAAAGTACTTGATGGATTTTATGAAAGTGGCGTATTTAGATTATTATTAGATTTTCCAAATAATTATAATTATGGAAGATTTGTACGCCCTATAGGATTATATGCAATAAATAATTCTACAAGATTTGGTACTTCAAAAATATTTCAAGGATGGTATCCATTAAGGTCTCATTGTTTAAGTCCAGAAGAATATCATAATGCAACAACCAATATAACTTCAGTTAACAAAGGTACAAATTTTAATGGAGCAGGTTCTATAATACATCATGCAACTGCTGCTACATTAACTGACTGGGATGCGCAAGTTGAAAGTCCTGTAGGTGTTGGTTATTTAAATTCTACAAAAATTCCACATCAATTTGCAGTTGGAGTAGGAACTGGAAATAATTCTATATCTGGAGATTGGCAGTTTGATACAGATCAAGAGCATAAAAAGATTGGATTAGGAATTTCTTTTTTATATGATAATATTGAAAATCCATCTGAATCATTAATTAGTCCTTTAATTACTTCAGCTAATGCTAATACAATTACTATTACTGGAGAAAACGATAAAGCTTTATTTTTATATTGGAAAGTATATCAAGGAGATGATACACACACAAGTAATCAAAAAGAATTATCTAATACTTTTCAATATCCTACATCAGTAGCAGAATTTAGAGGTTCTGATATGAATGAAGGTTTTTCAAATTGGGGACAATGGAATCCAAGAATTGTAGGAGCTAATGTTTGGCTTACATATAATAATGAAGGAGCTATTGACGATCCATTGTGGTTAGCTACAATTAGCTTTGAAAACACTAAAAAAAGTTTTTCTCATGATGGAATTGAAGTAGAGTCAACATCAGAAGATTGGGATGCAAGTAATGAAGGATCAGGACATACAGTAAGGCATCAGTTTATTAAAGGTATTCCAACAGTGCCTGTATTAACATATAGTTTAAAAAATGGATATAAACATACAGATAACATTCATGCATGGTATAAAACACACGCTATTGTTAATCGAAGATTATATGCTGGAAATGTAGCATATTATAAAGATAAAGAAATAAATTTAGATGATAGTGATTCTCCAAATGTTTTTCCTGATAGAATATTAAGATCCCCTGTTAATAAATTTGATATATTACCATCTTCAAGTTTTTTAGATATTACTAATAATGATGGTCAGGATATTGTTAAATTAGTTTCATTTAATCAAAAGTTATTAGTTTTTAAAAATGATGATTTATTTGTAATTGATTGTTCAGGAGAAATTGAATATTTAGAATCAACACATAGAGGAGTAGGAATATCTTCTCCTACTGCAGTATGTTCAACTCCTAATGCTATTTACTGGGTAAATAGTCAAGGTGTTTATGCTATGGATATGGAAAATCCTCCTGTAAATATTATAAAAAATATGATACCTACTGATGAATGGGTACAAAAAATATATAACCCATTTACTCATATTGAATATGAACCTCAGGATAATTTGTTATTAATATTTAGTAGATATAAAGATGTGGGAAATTCTTTATACGACCAACATGTTTGGGTTATAAATATTGCTACAGCAGGTCTTTATTTTAAAAGTAGTCCTTCTGTTATTGGTGGTTCTCAATATTCAAAAGGAGTTATTTCAAATAATAAATTGTATTTAAGTATAAAAGATGCAAGTGGAGATGGTGAATCATTCCATGCTAATAATAGTACGGCATTTGTATTAGGTAATAAGGCTATGGTTGTACTTTCATTTAAAATTAATAATTCAAGCCATAACAATAGTTTAGGAGGCACTGGTAATAAATATTTAATGCTTCGCAAAGGTTCTACATGGACAAAAATTAATAATACTGCTTTTAATGAGTCATTAAATTTATCTGATGATGAAGCAGCAGCAAATCTATTAATCCCTTCATTTCTTGAAAAAGCTAATACATTAGGAGTAAATAATTCTGATTACAATCATAGTATAGATTATTTAAGTAGTAATGATAGTTTTTTAGTAACTGCATGGGCTAGATATGTTGGAGCTAGTTATACTTTAAATGCTGAATCTAAAGGAGATTATGGGTCTACTCCATGGGCATTAAGTGATGATGGAACTGAGGGTAATATTGCAATTGGAGATTTGACTAATTTTACTATTGTGCAAAACCAAGCTGGTACTGACAATACTTATGGAGTATGGCAAATATATGCTGATAGAGGAAACAAGTCTAATTCTGGAACAGAATACACTATTGAAATACAATATGGAATTAGTACTGGAAACGATTCATTTGAATCAAGAACTATGAAAACACATTACATTACATCGACTAATCCTGCAAATTTATATAATGCTGCAACTAGTTCAAATTATTCTAATGATTCTAATGCAGGGGAAACCAATTTAAATAATAGTAATGCATTAATAACTAATATACATGAATTTTTACAAAACAATACTTGGACAGATCCGTATTCAGGACCAATTGATTTAAATGACCATTTTAATTTTGGTGCAATAGCTACTGATTCCGATGGAAGTGTAACAGGAACTAATAATTTAAAATATTTTACAATGACAATGAAATCAAGCTCACCTTTTTCTTCATATTCAGATACGGCAATTAATGCATATGCAACTGGAGGTACTAATGGTTCAATATTAAGATGGGAAAGTGATGCTGAAAGTGATTTAAACAAAGCTTTACTAGAAACTAAAGATTTTGATTTTGAACAACCCAATGTAAGGAAAAAGATATATAAAGCATATATAACATATAAAGCAGACTCTGATATAAAAGTATATTATCAAGCAAATCAAAGTGGATCATTTACATTAGCTACTGTAGAAAACTCAACAACAGATAATACATTACTTCATAGTACAGAATATACAAGAGGTGAAATTACATTTGGAACAGGAGGAAATAATATATATTCATTTGCATTAAAATTTGAAAGTACAAATGTAGCTAAAATATTTGATATTAATGATATAAGCTTTATATACAGAATAAAAAGACCTAAGTAATGAGTAATATTAATACAAAAATAAGACAAAGAATCAGTTCTGATAAATTATCCGTACAGACTAAATTACCTTCTAATTCAGAGGGTAAAGATGGGGATTTAAGATTAACTACTGTAAAAGGTGTAAATATATTATTTGGTAAAATAAATGGCAAATGGTATAATTTTGGTCATGGCAAAACAATTGGATATAGAAATAAAGCAGCTTTAAAAGAAAAAGTAACTGATGATCATATACGTCAATTAAATCTTGATAATGATTTATATATGAAAAAAGCTAAATTTAGTGTTTCAAATATTGATTATTTAACAATTGATTCTAAAGTTTTTGATGTAGCATCTAGCAATACTGTAAGTAAAATATATATAGGAGATATTTCATTACAACCTACCTGGGGAACAACTGGCTCAACAATAAAATTAGAAAATGTAGAAGGACATGGCAAAGATTTAAAATTATTAGGAGGTGGTACTACTGGTATAAACAAAGACGGAGGAGATACTATATTATCATCTGGATTAAAAACAGGATCAGGTGATAGTGGCTCTATAACTTTAGGAGCAGGAGATAGTGGAACATCTGCTGCTACAGCTTTAAATGTTAATGCTACTAGTACTGTTTTATCAGGAACATTAACTATAAATACTATTAATACCGATACAGCAGGAGATAATTATTTAGTTGAAGTAAGTGGAGTAGTTAAAAAAAGAACTCCAGCAGAAGTATTGTCTGATATAGGAGCTCAAGCTGCTGGAAGTTATATAACTGGTAGTGGCTCTTTATCAGCTCAAGATTTAACAGATATAGGGAATTTAAGTGGAACTAATACAGGTGACCAAATTATACCTAATAATTATTTAAGAGATAATGAAGATGATACAACTAGTGGAACTATAACTGCAGCAGGATTTACAACTACAGGAACTTGGACATTTGATGATGCAACAAGTGGAACAGTAGGTATCACAACAGTTCATACAGGTAGTAGTTTTACAGATAATGATACATCTTTAATGACAGCAGGAGCTATTAAAGAAAAAATAGAAGATTATGGTTATACAACTGCATCAGGAGATATTACAGGGGTAACAATA